>ENA-OXWW01000242-OXWW01000242.1-human-gut-metagenome-genome-assembly--contig:-NODE-242-length-6542-cov-5.067211_pt1 | contig 6542 bp, 6 predicted proteins | sample MGYA00244694_ERZ652731 | MGnify/ENA primary metagenome ERZ652731 (study PRJEB26926, sample SAMN06164421) | human gut metagenome | biome: ENVO:00009003; feature: ENVO:2100002; material: ENVO:00002003... | reverse complement strand
GCTGAGGGGGACAAGCCTTTGGAAATTGCGCCATGCTCTGACCGCTATGCACCAGAGGCACGAAACGATATTGCTTGTATCGGCATTATCGGCGGAGCGGACGGTCCAATCGCAATCGTGTGTGGAGACAGCTCAAAAGAAAAACTTCATGCAGTTTGTTCCTCTCTACACTTTGAGCCGGTGGAGGGTGATATTGAATGGCGTATCGTATTCAACATTAAAAGCTCCAATGAAATGTCATTAGAGCTAATCTAAGAAGAAAGCGGAGGCTTAGAAGATGAAACAACGCACATACATCGCAATCGATCTAAAATCCTTCTACGCCTCCGTGGAGTGCAGGGAGCGCGGCTTAGATCCTCTGGACACAAACCTCGTTGTTGCGGATGAAAGTCGGACGGATAAGACTATCTGCCTTGCCGTTACACCCTCTCTCAAAAGCTACGGTATCTCCGGACGCGGACGGCTGTTTGAGGTCAAGCAGCGCGTCAAAGAAGCGAACGTCGGACGTCAGCATGATGCGCCGGGGCGAAGGCTCAATGGCTCTTCACATTTCTTCTCCGAGCTGCAAACCGATCCTTCCCTTGCGATTGATTTCATTATCGCCCCTCCGCAGATGGCTCGGTACATGGAGATCAGTACAAAGATTTATGAGGTCTACATGAAGTATGTCGCGCCGGAGGACATTGTGGTCTATTCCATTGACGAGGTGTTTATGGATGTGACTGATTACCTGAACACCTACAAGCTCACGCCACATGACCTTGCAATGAAAATGATCTTGGATGTTCTTGAGGCAACCGGTATCACTGCAACTGCTGGAATTGGAACAAACCTTTTTCTCTGCAAAGTTGCGATGGACATTGTAGCAAAACATATCCCGGCGGATAAAAACGGTGTTCGTATTGCAGAGCTGGATGAGATGAAGTTTCGCCGTAAGCTTTGGACGCACCAGCCTCTCACGGACTTTTGGAGAGTCGGCAGAGGCTATGCAAAGAAGCTCGAAGAAAACGGAATGTTTACGATGGGCGATGTTGCCAGATGCTCAGTCAAAAATGAGGACTTGCTATACAAGCTCTTTGGAAAGAATGCGGAGCTACTGATCGACCATGCGTGGGGCTGGGAGCCTTGCACAGTTGAAGCAATCAAAGCCTACAAGCCCAGCACCAACAGCTTAGGCTTAGGACAAGTTCTGCACTGTCCCTATGAGGCTGAAAAGGCAAAGCTCGTTCTCCGTGAGATGGCTGATCTTCTCGTGCTGGACTTGGTGGACAAGGGGCTTGTGACAGATCAGATCGTTGTCACGGTGGGCTATGATATAGAAAACCTCACCGATCCTGAAAGAAGCCGCAAGTATCACGGTGCTGTTGTAAAAGATCATTACGGGCGGCAGATACCGAAACAGGCTCATGGCTCAATCAATCTCGACGGTCACACATCATCTACGAAGAAAATAATGTGTGCAGTGTCGGAACTGTTTGACCGTATTGTTGATAAGAATCTTCTCGTGCGGCGGCTGAACATTACAGCAAACCATGTTGTTCCAGAAGCGGATGCGCCGGAGAAAAACGATGGCTATGAGCAGCTTGATCTCTTCACGGATTTCACTGCCTTAGAAGAACAACGAAAGCGTGAAAAAGCAGAGCTGGATCGGGAAAAGAAAATGCAACAGGCAATGCTCATCATCAAGAAGAAGTACGGAAAGAACGCCATACTCAAAGGCATGAACTTGGAGGAAGGCGCAACCGCAAAAGATCGCAATGAGCAGATTGGCGGGCATAAGGCATAATCCAGTAAAAGGACACGCGAAAATTACAAGTGCTGTTATGGTCATCAGTTGACCACAACAAAATGGAGGCGTATCAAATGGCAGATAATGATTTATTGGTTCTGAAAGAACTCACAGAATCTGGCGGCAATTTTAGACCGAGCATACAGGTAGAACACGCCCTTGCAGAAATCAAGGACACCTACCAAACATCCCCTCTGGCAAAGATTCCTTTCACGGAGATCGCAGCACTTGGAGGCTCGTTCGCCGGTGTTGCAGAGACTATGGCTTCTCCGGCAGCAGAGGGACTTTATCGCTGCGTATTTCCCAAAGGCATAACGGGAACTCTGGCAATGGCGAAGGACGGCTCAGGTGCATTAGGCACAATTCTAAATGATGGTATTGTCGGTCAAGCCAGATGGATTCCTGTTGACAAGGCAATCGGTCCAGCTTGTCTAAAAGCAACATTGGTAGCGGTAGCAGTTCTTGCCGTTGCCAAGCAAGTTCAAGACATCAAGGACGGGCAGAAAGAGATTATTGACATCCTTGAGCGTGATAAGAAATCTCAGCTTCTTGCAGACTATGATTTGCTTGCATCCTATATGGATGAGTACAAGTTCTACTGGGAGAACGAAGCAAGCCTTGTGGTTAATCTCAATCAGGTCAAGAATATCAAGCGTAATGCAATGAAAGATATTCGATCCTACACCGAGCAGATTGGCGATATGCTGTCCGCAAAGAAAAACCTCTTGAAAATGCAGACCGCATCAAATAGGATCGGGCAGCTTCTTGATAGGTTCGTTCACTACAAACTGGCTCTCCATGTATTCGCTTTGTCAGAATACATGGAAGTCATGCTGTCAAAGAATTTCCAAGCCGAGTACCTGAATAAAATCGAGAATGAGATCAGAGAACACGCTATGGAGTTCCGAAATCTCTACACTGCTTGCTTCGATAAGATTGAATCAATCAAGAAGGATGCTGTGACAACCCAGACTGCAAATAAGCTGGCAGATGTATCACGCACAGTGGGTAACTTCATTGGAAAAATTCCTCTTGTGAAAGAGGGTCCGGTGGATGAGTTCCTGATTGGTATTGGGGATTCAATCAGTGATGCTGAAAAGAAAAAGTTAGAGAAAACCCTTGCATTCTTCATTCAGTACAAAGACAGCGGACTTACTCCGATAGCCGAACACATCGCAACCATCAATCAATTATCTAATAAGCCTGTTGTAATGCTTTACGATAAGAAGGTTCTTTGCTTTCACGAATTGAAAGAAGCAATGTAATAGAAATAGCCGAAAGGGGGCATGAGCCGCATGGAAGGCTATGAAGATATTATCAACCTACCACATCATGTTTCTACCACTCGTCCGCAGATGCCGATGTCAGATCGTGCAGCTCAGTTTTCTCCCTTCGCAGCTCTCACCGGTTACGATGCTGCTATCAAAGAAACAGGGCGGTTGACCGACGCAAAGATCGAACTGGATGATGAAGAACTCAATAATCTGAACATGAAGTTTCAGCTCCTTGTTGAGCATCTTGAAGATGAGCCGGAGGTGGCAATCACATACTTCAAAGCGGATGAGCGAAAAGCCGGTGGTGCTTATCTTGAAGCAAGCGGTATCGTGAAAAAGCTGGATGACTTTGAGAGAGTGATTACCATGCAGGACGGGACAAAGATACCGATGGACGACATCCTCAACATAGATAGCGATGTGTTTGCTGCGCTGGAATAATGTCGCTTGCCATGCGACCAAACTGAATACGATTCTTCTTATAATATGACTGTAAGGTTAATAACCAAGCAGTCATATTTTTTGCGGAGGTACCGAACATGAGAAAGAACTTAACCGAGATCGTATTCATCCTTGACCGTAGCGGCTCTATGAGTGGGCTTGAGGCAGACACCATCGGAGGCTTTAACTCCATGATTGAGAAGCAGAAAAGGGCTGAGGGCGAAGCTCTCATCTCAACCGTTCTCTTCGATAACATCAGCGAGGTAATTCATGATCGTGTGAGTGTTCAGAGTATTCAGCCGATGACCGATAAAGACTATACCGTGCGTGGTTGCACTGCCCTTTTGGATGCAATCGGTGGAGCAATCCATCACATCGGAAATGTCCATAAGTACGCACGGGATGAGGATGTCCCGGAGCATACGCTGTTTGTCATTACAACGGACGGAATGGAGAACGCAAGCCAACGATATGACAGCGAGAAAGTTAAGAAGATGATTGAGCGACAGAAAGAAAAATACGGATGGGAGTTCCTGTTTCTGGGTGCCAATATCGACGCTGTTGAGGCTGCAAAACATTTCGGAATCAGCGAAGATCGTGCTGTCAATTACCACTCTGACCGCAAAGGCACACAGCTTAATTATGAGGTGTTGAGTGAAGCAATCTGCTCCGTTCGTTGCAGTGCGCCTCTTGGTGCAGATTGGAAAAAGCGGATTGATGAAGATTATAGCAAAAGAAAGGGAGCAAAAAGATAAAGTTTTAGAAACGCAGCTACCAAGTTTTTCGCCATTTTTGTCCGTTGTAAAGTGAAGGGGTATTTTACGGGGACTCCCGACTAAGATTACGATTTTAGAGAATAGCAAGCACAGCAAGTGTAGCCACACTTGCGATTTTCGATTAAGGAAACCCTCCCCTTAATCCCGAAAATGCTTGTTGGGATGTCTCCCAAACCCTCTATCTTTATGAAAGGACAGAACGCTATGGCTACACGAACAAGACCTATTATCATGCGGCTTGCAGTCACGGAATACGAAAAGGAACTCATCGAAAGGAAGATGGGACAGCTCGGCACAAAGAACTTTGGTGCGTATGCGAGAAAGATGTTGATCGATGGTTACATCATCAAAGTGGACTACACGCAGCAGAAGAAACTTGCCGCCGCAGTATCTCGCGCAGCAGCAAATATCAATCACATTTGCCGCCGTATCAACTCCACGGGACATTTCTACGCGGACGATGTTGCAGAGCTGAAAGAAAGGCAGGCTGAGATATGGCAGTTACTAAAATCAAGCCAATCCGAGGAACTGTGAATAAGGCTCTCGCATACATTCTTGATCCGCAGAAAACAGACGATCAGCTCTATGTTTCTTCCTACGGCTGTGCTGCCAGCGAAACCGCAGCGAAGGAGTTTGAGTGGACAAGAAGCCTTGCAGCTCAACAAGGAATGCAGATACCGAAGGTGATTGCCAGACACCTAATCCAATCTTTTGCGGTTGATGAAGTCACGCCAGAACAAGCTCATGAAATTGGGAAACAGTTTGCCGACGAATGGCTCAAGGGGAAGTACGAGTATGTGATCGCAACGCATATCGACAAGGGGCATTGCCACAATCACATCATCTTCAACGCAGTCAACTATGTAGACTTTCATGCGTACCGAAGCAATAAGAAAACCTATCGTGAGATGCGGCAACTCAGTGATGAGATATGTGCTGAACACGGGCTGTCCGTTATTCCTCCCTCTCTGGGAAAAGGCATGGACTACAAGGAATACACCGAAGCCAAGCGCGGTACAAGCTGGAAACAAAAACTCAAGCAGACCATTGACCGCTGCGTGATAACAGCGAAGGACTATGGTGAGTTTTTGAAGCTGATGCAGGACGCCGGATATGAAATAAAAACTGGTAAGTATATCTCTTTCCGCGCAGAAGGTCAGGAGCGTTTCACCCGTGCAAAAACCATCGGAGATAACTACACCGAGGACCGGATCAAGGAACGCATTCAAGGACGCAATGCCCGCAGACGGCAGATGCAGAACGGTAGGAAGAACATCTCTCTCATCAGCGATATTCAAAACAGAATTAAGCAGATCGACAGCAAGGGCTTTGAGCATTCTATGAAGATTAAGATCCTCAAAGAAGCCGCCAGAACGCTCAACTACCTCACTGAGAACGAGCTACTTCAATATGCCGATCTTGAAAAGAAAGTCGAAGACATCCATAGTTCTTATGAGCGTACCGGCGCTGACTTGAAAGTCGTTGAAGCGCAGCTCCGAAAGGTGCAGCCGCTTATCAAGAATATCTCAACCTATCAAAAGTTCAAGCCGGTCTATGATGCCTACTCAAAGACGAAGAACAAGCAGAGTTTTCGAGCTGCGCACGAGGCAGAGCTTGTCGTTTTTGAAGCAGCAAAGAGTACATTGCTTGCTATGCAAGATGGTGAAAAACTTCCAAGTATGAAGTCTCTGCAAGCCGAGCAGCAACGCCTTTTGGAAGAGCAGCAGCGTCTCTACGACGAACGAGCAAGGCTCAAAAAAGAGGCTAAAGTGATTGATACCATGAAGGCAAATGTCGATGATTTCCTCAGTCCAACGCTTTCACAGGAGCATGAAAAAGCCAAAAGTAGCGAATTGGAATAACCACCAAAGCCTGAGCCGTATGAATAAATCGGCTCAGGCTTTCTTCTTCGTAATGCGCTCCATGAAATTGAAATATATTTTGAATTTTTGGAGTATCATATTGAAAATTTGAAGCGTTTGGTGTATAATATAATGAGTCTCACTATAAGCGTTTGAGAGAGGTGCTTTTATGAAGATAAGCTATAAGAAATTATGGGTAATGCTCATTGAAAGAGAGATCCCAAAATCAACTTTACGCAAGGATATAGAGCTGTCTCCCGGCACGATGAGTAAGCTCAATAAGAACGAGGATGTAGCTCTCTCTGTTCTGCTGCGCATTTGCGACTATTTGAATTGTGACATTGGAGATACTGTCTCTTATACACATCTCCGAGCCCACGAGACCGTACTAGATCTCGTA
>ENA-OXWW01000225-OXWW01000225.1-human-gut-metagenome-genome-assembly--contig:-NODE-225-length-6817-cov-4.716208_pt1 | contig 6817 bp, 3 predicted proteins | sample MGYA00244694_ERZ652731 | MGnify/ENA primary metagenome ERZ652731 (study PRJEB26926, sample SAMN06164421) | human gut metagenome | biome: ENVO:00009003; feature: ENVO:2100002; material: ENVO:00002003... | reverse complement strand
CGGCAGCGTCAGATGTGTATAAGAGACAGGTAGTAGCATCCTTAACTGTGATTGTGCTGTCATGGTCAACATCGGCAGCAGTAAACTGGTCATTTGTGAATGCAACGAGCTGAACAACATACTTCTGAACTTCGGTTGCATCAAAAACTGTGATATCGCCGTCCATGTTAACATCACCAAGGGTTACATCGCCGACAAATACCGTTGATGCGTTTACTGATACTTTTTCAAAGCCTGCAATGCCTGTTACATCGCAAACCTTGCTGTTATTTACAACAGATGCCTGATTAAGCTTGTTGCCCTTTACATAACCTAATGTAAGGTACTGTGTGTCAAGATATACGCTTGCAGTACCTGAACCGATAACCTCAAATGTGAGTGAGATAAATGTATCTCCGTTGTACTGAGTAGGTACCTGTGGGTTAGTAAATATACCCTTAATTACATTGCTGTAAGCATTGTGAATAAGGTTTGACTGTGAAGGCATGATTGTCTGCTTGCCGTCTGCCTTGTTATCAGCCATGTTGAATTTGAGCTTGCTTGAATCATACTTAACAGCCCACTGTCCGTCAACAACGCCCATGTTTGAGTTGAGCTTGTAGAGAACAGTTACCTTCTTGCCGTCAGTGCTTACTGTCTTTGATGCAGAACCAAAGTAATTTGAAGTAGCGTTTACTGTGAGCTTCTGAGCAGGAGCAGTAGTCGGCTCTGTAGCTGTTGTAGGCTGTGTAGGTGCAGTCGGCTGAGTAGCTGTTGTTGGCTGAGTTGAAGTAGTAGGCTGTGTCGGAAGTGTAGGAGATGTAGGAACAAATCCGCTTTCAATGTTGCCGTTCTTCATAGCATATGAATATGTGCCGTTTACACCGTTTCTTGTTGCGTCAATCTTGATTGTGCTTGTTCCCTTGAGAGCTGATGTTGCAACTGTGAATGCACCTGTTACATCATCTGCAGTAGCAGTATATGTCTTACCGTCAACTGTAACAGTTACCTTTGCAGCGCTGGCTGTAACACCTGATACAACGCTCTTGCCTACAACTGCATATGTGAGTGTTGCAGGAGCAAGTACAAGTGCCTTCTGAGCTGACTTGAGGTCTGCAATCATAGCATTCATATCTTCAGCTGTTGTAGCGTCTTCGCCTGCTTTAATCATAGCCTCAGCTGACTTGAGAACCTTCTGAGCATTTGCCCAGCTCTCTGCTGTGTAGTCTGATGCTGTCATAGCAAGAATCTTTCTTGCTTCTTTCTTGAGTGATTCATAAGGTGAAACAACGATTGGCTTTGATGTAAGCTTGTATGTTGTACAACCTTCGTTTGTAATTTCGATTGTAGCGCCGTCTCTAACGCCTGTGATATCTGCTGTCTGACCTGAACCGCTGCTGAGAATAATGCTTACTTCGTCAACATTATCGAACTTAACAACATAGTTGCCGTCAGAATCTTTTTCTGTAAGAGCAACGCCCGGCCATGCGCCTGTGAGCTTCTGTGTATCATTCCAAGCATAGATTTTGTAGCTTGCAGATGGGCTGTAAGGCTTGATTGTTACGGAAACAGAACCCTCTGCAGGCTCTGGATCGCCGCCGCCTCCCTGCTGATTACCGTTGGTTACTGTCTTAACCGATGTGTAGTTGCCGTTCTGAATTTCGAGAACAGCACCGTCATAAAGACCTGTGATATCGCCTGACTGTGTGCCGCTGCCGTTGTTGAGAACAACGCTGAATGACTTGTCGGCTGAAACAGGAAGTGTGAGTTCATATGTGTTTGCCTGACCTGAAACGGCTGCTGCCTTTTGACCCGGCCATGCACCGTTGAGTGCTGTGCTTGCACCTGTCCAAGCGTAAACATTCGGAGCGCCTGCTGTGCTCTTGATTGTAAGCTTTGATGTCTGACTTGCTGTCGGACCGGGAACAGTTGTGCTCTGTGTCGGGCTGGTTGTTGGTTTTTCGTCGTTTTCGCCGAGCTTGAGGAATGTGAATTTAGCCTCTGAGCTTGCCTTGTCGTTTGTAGCCTCAACAGTTACTTCGATTGTATCGTTCTTGTAAGCTGTCTGACCGATTGTGAATGTGTCGCCGTCCTTAACAACAAACTTGTTACCGCCGTCAACAGAAACCTTTGCGCTGTCGCATTCCTTGAGAGAAACAGTAACCTGCTCTGTGCCGTAGAACTTCGGCTCGCCTGTGATTGATACAAGCGGCTGACCGTCAGCATTTTCCATAAGGATTGTGCCGTTTACACCGCTGTTGAAAGTTACCTTACCGTCAGTAACAACTGAAGATGAGTTGTCATAAGTATTGATTATATAACTGCCGTCTTCCCAAAGAGTTGAAACATCAACAGTTACGCTTGAATTTTTGTTACAGCCGATTACTGCAGCTGCCTGATCTGTTACGCCGTTCTTATCGTATGTACGGCCGAAAGCAACACCGCTTGTAGCTGAGAGCTTAACATTTGAGCCGGCACCGATGGATACATGCTTGTTACGGAACTGACCAACCTTCTGCCACTGAGCAAGAAGAGTTTTGTCCATGTCGTTCCAGTTCATATCACTTCTGAGTGCGTGACCCGATCCGCCGTAACCGTCAAATGCAACGCCGGGATAGAGAGGACGGTTGGTTTCGTCACCGTAGAAAATCTGAACTCCGCCCGGGAGAAGGAGGAATGCAGCCGCATTGTAAAGCATTGTGTTCTCATCGCCACGGGTAAGTGTTTCATCGTGTGATGACATAAATGAAAGAACGTTAAAGCCTTCCTTTGTGTTGATCTTGTCTGCATAGCCCTGATATGTGTTTGCAACACTACCGCTTGCAAGAGCACCGCCGCCTGTAACTGCGAAGTTAATCATTGAGTCGAAGCCGCCCTCGGAATAGTATGTGTCGTAGCCTACACCGTGATCCCAATGCTCGCCTGTCATCCAGAAATCTTCTTTCCAGTCAGCACCTGCTTTGCCCTTGTTGTTGGATCTCCACTCTCTGAGAGCAGAAACACAAGCCTGCTTGAGCTGGTTCCAAGAAGCCTTATCAACATGCTTTGCAGTATCGCAACGGAAACCGTCAACACCGTACTCCCTAACCCACTCTGAAAGCCAGGTTGAAAGGTAGCCTGTTACTGTGTTTGATTCACCGTATTTTGCAAGCTTCTGAGCATATGTACCTTCCTGAGTCCACTTTGTTTTGAGGATCGGAGGAATTGTAACATCCTTTGTCTGCTCTGTTCTGAAGTCGGGAAGTCCGCTGAGTGACATTGTAAGATCACCGCCGGCACCCTCTGTATATCCGGGAAGACCGCTGCGGATCCAGTCATTGCTCCACCATTTGCCCCAGTCTTCTTCTGATGTTTTATAGTCAATGTGGTCGTTTACTTCACCTACATCTGTGAGCTTGTATTTGAAGTCTAATGCACCGTCAAGGAGAGTACCGAAGCCGAACTGCTCCATATCTGCAACGGTGTTGTAGCCTGTGTGGTTCATTACGATATCCATGATAACTCTGATACCGTGCTCATGCGCTGTGTCAACGAGAGTTTTGAACTCCTCTTTTGTACCGAAGTTTGCATCGGTTTCGGTATAGTCAAGAACATAGTAGCCGTGATATGAGTAGTGAGCAAAGCCCTTACCTGAATCACAATAGCCGTGAGTCTGCTCATACGGAGCTGAGATCCAAATTGCGTTTACACCGAGGTTATCAAAATAACCCTCTTCAATTGACTGAGTAACACCTGCAAAGTCGCCGCCGTGGAATGTACCGGGGTTTGTATCCCAGCCCTCAAGCGGTTTGCCGTCCTTGTCAAGTGTTCTGCCGTATGAATGGTCATTTGCGGTGTTTCCGTTCTTAAAACGGTCGGTAAGCAGGAAATACACATTGGCATTATCCCATGTAAAGCCGTCATCTTCAACAAGTGAACCTGCGGCAGTTGATGATGCAGATGTGCTGCTGTCATCGGAAACTGTTGCAGCACTTGCCGAACCAAATGCTACGGAAGCACCGGGGAGAGCCATACAAAGTGTCAAAACGGCACTGAGCGCTCTCTTCATACTTCTTTTTTTCATTGTTTGATTACTCCTTTCAAAGCTTTTAAAACGTAGGGTCAAACATCCCTAGACAATTTGATTTTATCACAAAACTCTCACAAAAACTACACATAATCCTTTTATTTTGTAAAAATAGCAAGTTACACAATCTTTACACTGGAATTTTATGCAAAATTACCCTTGTTGCTCTTCTGTTTTTATTTATAAAGACAGTTTCAATTGCCCCCCTGCCGAAAATTACATAAATACGGTCGGGAATAATAAGATTTGTACTTAACAAAACTTTATTCCCGACCGCAATTTTCGCTTTTTAATTTTTATCTTATCTGAGTCTTACATTCAAAAATCTGAGTTTAAAGGTTGAGCCGACGCCGAGTTTGGAATCTGCGGTAATATATCCGCCTGTTTTTTCAACGATTGATTTTGCAAGCGACAGACCTATGCCGACGCTTGACGGGGATGAATTTCGTGCTTTATAGAACCTCTCAAAAATGTGGGGCAAATCCTTCGGGCTGATTCCGCAGCCGTTGTCGCTTATGGTGATTTCCGAATACATGCTGTTCCTTTCGGCAGAAATTCTGACATAACCGCCGTCGGTATGCTCAATACAGTTTTTTACAATGTTTGAAACCGCTTCGCAAATCCAGCGAAAATCGCAATTAAGCATAAAATCATTTTTGACGGTTTTTTCAATTCTCACATCACGGATATCGGCAAGAACCTCTGTGCGTGAAATGCACTCGTCAATTATTTTTTCAACCGACACATCTCCGAACTTCAATTCAACAGTTCCCGAATCAAGCATTGAGAGCGTGAGCAGACTTTTTACAAGGAAATTTATCGAATGGGCATTATGCGCTATATCCATAACAAAATCCCGTCTGATTTCAACGGGCATATCATCGTCATCAAGGATATTTTCGGTTGTAATCAAAATTGAAGTCAACGGTGTTTTAAGCTGATGTGAAATGTCGGCAAGCGAATTTTTGAGGATTTCTTTCTCTCGCATTGAATTGTCGGCATACTCACGAAGCATTACCGTTGTTTTTTGAATTTCCTGCTTTAACAGCGACATATCGTCGTCGGTTGAGCCGTCAAGGTCGAGGTCATACTCTCGGTTGTTTATTTTTTCAAGACACTTTACAATTTCAAGTCGCTGTCGCTTTTGCTTTTTGCAGTATCTTATGAACACAATGCAGAGCAAAATTCCGAACACACAAACACCTGCGGTTGCAATCACAATTGTAATCGTTGCATAACTTCCGCTCTGAATGTCAACCCAGCCGCTGTCGGATTTTATTCCGTACTTTGCAAAGTCGCCTTTTATGCCGGCAGTGTCGCTGTTCAAAATTTGAGCAAGCTCCTTTTCCGAAATGTCGGGATATTGTTCTCTAACCTTTTCCGCAACGGCAATTATCTTTTTGTCGGTGCTTGCACGAACAGCGTTAAAGCCTGCACCGATGCCTACTGCAACGGCACAACAGAAAAGTCCCGTTATTGCAAGCATTACCGCAAGAAATTTTGATGTGCTTTTCATTATACCTCCAGCCTGTAACCAAGGCCCTTTACGGTTTTAATCATATTTGTATCAAGTTTTTTGCGAAGTCTTTTTATGTACACGGTCAGCGTGTTGTCCTCAACATAATTCCCCGACAAATCCCATATGCGTTCAAGAATCTGTTCACGGGTCAGCACCTTACCGCTGTTTTTGGCAAGCATTGCAAACAGGCGGTACTCAAGCGCCGTAAGCACAACGGGATTGCCGTTTTTGCAAACCTGTTTTTTGTCAAAGTCAATGCTGATGTCACCAAAATTCATAGCCATAGTTTTGTCGAGCTTTTTGGTAATTCGTTTAATTCTTGCAAGAAGCTCACGGCTTGAGAACGGTTTTGTTATGTAGTCCTCCGCTCCGAGGTCAAAGCCTTTTACAATGCTGTCCTCATCGTCAAGTGCTGTGAGAAAAATCACGGGGGTTTCGCACACTCTTTTTATCTCGTTACAAAGTTCAAAACCGTTGCCGTCGGGAAGCGACACATCAACAATAAAAAGGTCAAAGTCACCGCCGAGAGAGTTAAGGGTTGATTCGGCATTTTCGCATAACGCAACCTCAAAGCCGTTTTGTTCAAGTGTGTAAACAAGTCCTTTTGAAATTGCACGGTTGTCCTCAATAAGAAGAATTTTCACAACAAGTCCTCCAAAAATGAAATTCGGGCGGATTAAATCAATAATCCGCCCGTCAGCAATGAAAACATACAAAATATTGTGGTATATGTTGTTACAACTACATTATAACAGAGTGTAAAACTATTGTCAACAAATTTCAACAAAATACAGTCTGTTGGCTGAATATGATGCTCAGATATTGTCATTTCTGATTGTTTCAATAATATTTTGTTTATTAACCTTTGAGATTGAGTATTTCATAATCAGCCATACTGCGACAAATACAACCGCAATGCTAATCAAAATCGCTTTCCACGGGAATACAAAGCTCATAGGAGCACTTCCGATTGAAAATGCCGAGAAGATTGCAAATACACCGAGACCGCCGAGAGGGATACCGATAATCAAAGATTTTATGCCGTACATAAGGCTTTCAAGGCGAATCATACGGTTAAATTCTTTCTTTGTCATACCGATAGATTTAAGCGATGCAAATTCCTTGCTCCTCAACTGCATATTGGTTGAAATCGTATTGAAGATATTCGTCATTCCGATAAGCGAGATAACACCGATGAAGCCTGTCTCTTATACACATCTGACGCTGCCGACGAAGCTAGAAGTGTAGATCTC
>ENA-OXWW01000224-OXWW01000224.1-human-gut-metagenome-genome-assembly--contig:-NODE-224-length-6820-cov-4.749593_pt1 | contig 6820 bp, 5 predicted proteins | sample MGYA00244694_ERZ652731 | MGnify/ENA primary metagenome ERZ652731 (study PRJEB26926, sample SAMN06164421) | human gut metagenome | biome: ENVO:00009003; feature: ENVO:2100002; material: ENVO:00002003... | reverse complement strand
TACGAGATCTAGTACGGTCTCGTGGGCTCGGAGATGTGTATAAGAGACAGGTCAATCGCTGTAGCAAGAGATCTTGGTTTCGATATGAGCAAGGTAAATGTAAACGGTGGTGCTATCGCACTCGGACATCCTGTAGGAGCTTCAGGCTGTCGTATCCTTGTTACATTATTACATGAGATGCAGAAGAGAGGATCTAACAGAGGTCTTGCAACACTTTGTATCGGTGGTGGAATGGGATGTTCTACTATCGTTGAGAAGTACTAATTTTCTTTGCCAATAGATATATGAGGGGGTGCAGGTGCATCCCCTTGTAGTGTGAATTAGTTTATTCACATCAGTTTATATATATGATTAAGTTATGTTGCAGAGGCTTAGCACTTAAAGCTTTTTGCACCATAATATATTTTAGGAGGAATTAAAATGAAGGTTGGAATTATCGGTGCTGGTACAATGGGCCAGGGAATCGCAAAAGCATTCGCACAGGTAGATGGATACGAGGTAGCACTCTGCGATATTAAGCAGGAGTGGGCTGAAGGCGGAAAAGACAAGATTGCAAAAGGATATGCAAGACTTGTAGCAAAAGAGAAAATGACACAGGAGAAGGTTGACGGCATTCTTGCAAGCATCACTCCTGGTTTAAAAGAAGATCTCTGCAAGGATTGTGACCTCATCGTTGAGGCTGCTTTCGAGGATATGCAGGTTAAGAAAACTACATTCGCTGAGTTAGACAAGATTGCTAAGCCAGAGTGTATTTTCGCTTCAAATACATCATCACTTTCAATCACAGAGATTGGAAACGGACTTACACGTCCATTAATCGGTATGCACTTCTTCAACCCTGCTGACCGTATGAAGTTAGTAGAGGTTATCGCAGGTGTTAACACACCTGTTGAGACAGTTGATGCAATCAAGAAGATTGCAGAGGAGATCGGCAAGACACCTGTACAGGTTAACGAGGCTGCCGGTTTCGTAGTAAACCGTATCCTTATCCCAATGATCAACGAGGCTGCTTTCATCAAGATGGAGGGCGTTTCAGATATCGCCGGAATCGATGCAGCTATGAAGCTTGGTGCTAACCATCCAATGGGACCATTAGAGCTTGGAGATTTCATCGGACTTGATATCTGCCTTGCAATCATGGACGTTCTTTACAATGAGACAGGTGACAGCAAGTATCGTGCATGCCCACTCCTTCGCAAGATGGTAAGAGGCGGAAACCTTGGATGCAAGAGCGGCAAGGGATTCTACGTTTACAACGCAGACCGCACAAAGACACCTGTAGACGCAATGTAAAAGAGATTAAAACAAAATATAAATTTCAAGGAGAATAAATCATGGATTTCACTTTAGATCAGAAACATGAGATGGCTCGCGACCTTTTCAAACAGTTCGCAGAGACAGAAGTTAAACCTCTTGCACAGGAGACTGACGAGACAGAGGTATTCCCAGCAGAGACAGTTGCTAAGATGGGAAAATATGGATTCATGGGCATTCCTGTACCAAAGGAGTACGGCGGACAGGGCTGTGATCCACTTACATACGTTATGTGTGTAGAAGAATTATCAAAGGTTTGTGGTACAACAGGCGTTATTGTATCTGCTCATACATCACTTTGTATCGATCCTATTATGACATTCGGTACAGAGGAGCAGAAGAAAAAATATGTTCCTGACCTTGCTTCAGGCAAGAAGATCGGTGCTTTCGGTCTTACTGAGCCGGGCGCTGGTACAGATGCACAGGGATGTCAGACAAAGGCCGTTTTAGACGGAGACGAGTGGGTTCTTAACGGATCTAAGTGCTTCATCACAAATGGTAAGGTTGCTGATGTTTACATCATCATCGCTATTACAAGCATCACAGAGGACAAGCGTGGACGTAAGAAGAAGAACTTCTCTGCATTCATCGTAGACAAGGGAACACCTGGATTCTCATTTGGAACAAAAGAGAAGAAGATGGGTATCCGCGGATCATCTACATACGAGCTTATCTTCGAGGATGCACGTATTCCAAAGGATGCATTACTTGGAAAAGAGGGAAGAGGTTTCCCAATCGCTATGCATACACTTGATGGTGGACGTATCGGAATCGCTGCTCAGGCACTTGGTATTGCAGAGGGCGCATTAGAGAGAACTATCGAGTACACAAAGGAAAGAAAGCAGTTCGGCCGTTCAATCGCACAGCAGCAGAATACACAGTTCAAGCTTGCAGATATGGCTACACGTATCGATGCAGCTAAGTATCTTGTATACGCAGCAGCTATGAAGAAGGCAGAGTTTGCTAAGAACCCTAAGGTTTCTTACTCAGTAGATGCAGCAAAGGCTAAATTATTCGCAGCAGAGACAGCTATGGCTGTTACAACAGAGTGCGTTCAGTTATTCGGTGGATATGGATATATCCGTGAGTACGATGTAGAGCGTATGATGCGTGATGCTAAGATTACAGAGATCTACGAGGGAACTTCAGAGGTTCAGCGTATGGTTATTTCAGGCTCATTACTCAGATAGTTAAGAGAGCTATCATAACTGTAGAGCTACTTAGAATAAATAAAGGAGAACAAATACATGAATATCGTAGTATGTATTAAACAGGTTCCTGATACAAAGGGTGGAGTAAAATTCAATCCTGACGGAACACTTGATAGAGCTTCAATGCTTGCAATCATGAATCCAGATGACAAGGCTGGTCTTGAGGCAGCACTTAGAATCAAAGACGAGACAGGCGCAAAGGTTACAGTCCTTACAATGGGACTTCCAAAGGCTGATGCAATCCTTCGTGAGGCAATGGCTATGGGCGCTGATGATGCAGTTTTAGTAACAGACAGAGTACTTGGTGGAGCTGATACATGGGCTACATCTACTACAATTGCAGGTGCATTAAGAAATCTCGATTATGATTTAATCATCACAGGCCGTCAGGCTATCGATGGAGATACAGCACAGGTTGGACCACAGATCGCAGTTCATCTTGGACTTCCTGTAATCTCATACGCAGAGGATATCAAGGTTGAGGGAGATTCTGTAGTCGTTAAGCGTCAGTACGAGGACAGATATCACGTAGTTAAGGCTAAGATGCCTTGTCTTATCACAGCTCTTTCAGAGTTAAATGAGCCTAGATATATGACACCGGGCGGAATCTTCGATGCATTTGACAAAGAGGTAACTGTCTGGGGCAGAGCTGACCTTAAGGATGTTGACGATTCAGATCTTGGACTTAAGGGATCACCTACAAAGATTGCTAAGGCATCTGACAAGGTACCTAAGGGAGCTGGAGAAAAGGTTAACCTTGATCCAACAGAGTCAGTAAACTATCTCATGGAGAAATTCAAAGAGAAACATATCATCTAGTATGGAGGAACCAAAAATGGGTTTAGAAGAATATAAGGGCGTATATATCTACGCACAGCAGGTAGACAATAAGCTTAGCGACATCGCCTTTGAGTTAGTCGGTAAAGCTAAAGAGTTAGCAGCAGATTTAAATACAGAGGTTACTGCAGTACTTCTTGGATCTAACGTAAAGGCTCTTGCAACAGAGCTCGGTGAGTACGGCGCAGACAAGGTAATCGTTGTAGACAATCCTGCACTTGAGACATACAGAACAGAGCCATACGCACAGGCTCTTGTATCAGTAATTAATGAGTACAAGCCTGAGATCATGTTAGTTGGTGCAACAGCTATCGGACGTGACCTCGGACCAACAGTTTCAGCAAGAGTTAAGACAGGTCTTACAGCTGACTGTACAAAGCTTGAGATCGGTGATTTCCCAATCAACGCTATGCCTGGACAGGAGCAGAAGCACAACCAGCTTCTCATGACACGTCCTGCATTCGGTGGAAACACAATCGCAACAATCGCTTGTCCTGACAACCGTCCACAGATGGCAACAGTTCGTCCTGGTGTTATGCAGAAGCTTCCTAAAGAGGCTGGCAGAGCAGCAGAGGTTATCGAGTTCAATCCTGCACTCGAGGAGAACAACCGTTATGTTGAGATCATGGATATCGTTAAGGCAGTTGGCAACGTAGAGAACATCATGGACGCTAAGGTACTTGTATCAGGCGGACGTGGAGTTGGAAGCGCTGAGAACTTCGAGATGCTTCGTGACCTTGCTTCATGCTTCAAGGGTGGTATGGTATCATGCTCTCGTGCAGCAGTAGAGAACGGCTGGTTAGCACAGGATTATCAGGTAGGACAGACAGGAAAGACTGTACGTCCACAGATTTACTTCGCAATCGGTATCTCAGGAGCCATCCAGCACGTAGCAGGTATGGAGGAGTCTGATCTCATCATCGCCATCAACAAGGACGAGGATGCTCCAATCTTCGATGTAGCTGATTACGGCTTAGTAGGAGATTTAAAGAAGATCGTTCCTCAGCTTACAGCAGCTCTTAAAGAGGCAAATGCTGACGCATAATCGCATAATAATGCAATAAAATTACATTACTAATACATTTAAACACAGTACTGTTTATCGCAGTGCTGTGTTTTTTTGACCATAAATATAGCGTAATCTTTGTTATACTACGACATCTAGTCGCATATTATAAATTTACCCCCACATTTATGAAAAATTCGGCTAATATTACAATTGAGTGATTTATCCCAATGTGGTAGAATAACAAAGTCCAAGAAAAAGGAGCAATTGGATTTCGAAAAGTTAAAAACTTTAGCGCCATGCACCGGCAGGTACGTAAAATGATGCCGGTTAACGAGGTTTCAGGTTATCGAAAATTCGGCGGATGCCTGGACGCATATATGGATGCGCATCTCGAGCCAAATATGATGGAGACATCAAAACAAAGCGAGAGAACCATAAAAATCAAGTAGCTATTCAGTACAGAACAGTTACATATTTGTACATTTAAAATTATATATCGAAAAGGAGATCTAACACTATGTGTGGAATTATAGGATTTACAGGCCGTTTAGAGGCACAGAAGATTTTGACGGAAGGACTCGCAGCGTTAGAGTATCGTGGATACGACAGTGCAGGTATTGCTTATTTCAAGGATACAGGCAAGATTTCTATCCGCAAAACCGTTGGAAAGGTTAAGGATCTTCTCGCTATCTGCGATGATGAGAACAATTCAACCTGTGGAATCGGACATACAAGATGGGCAACACACGGCGGAGTTACCAATGCCAATGCTCATCCTCACAAGGTTGGAAATGTCGCACTCATCCACAATGGTATCATTGAGAACTACCACGAGATTGTAAACAAGTATGATCTTGCAGACTCTCTTATATCTGAGACAGATACAGAGGTAGCAGCGGCTCTTATCAACAAGCTCTATGACGGAGATCCAAAGGCTACTATTAAGAAGGCAGTAGCAGAGCTTCAGGGTTCATTTGCGTTCTGTATCATGTTCAAGGATCAGCCGGGAAAGATTTTTGCTGTCAGAAATGTAAGCCCGATGGTTGCAACATATTGCGATGACGGAGCATTTATCGCATCTGATCTTACAGCGTTTATCAAATATTCAAAGCGCTATTTTATACTTCCGGAGTACACTATCATGACAATGACTGCTGATGGAATCGAAATGGAGGATTTAGAGGGTAAGAAAGTTGAGCCGGATTATCTTGAGGTAAACTGGGATGTAACGGCAGCTCAGAAGGATGGATATCCGCATTTCATGATCAAGGAAATTCATGAGCAGCCGACAGCTATCACAAGGACTATCACTCCAAGAATAAAGGATTCACTTCCTTGCTTTGAGGATGATAATATCCCGGATTCGTTCTTCGAGGATATAAGCGACATAACAGTTGTGGCCTGTGGTACAGCCATGTATGCAGGAATGGTCGGAAAAGCTCTTTTAAAGAACAAGTTTGGTATTCCCGTTTCTGTTGAGATTGCATCAGAGTTCAGATATGAGCAGCCTGTTCTCACAGACAGGTCAATGGTTATTTTTGTGTCACAGTCAGGTGAGACAATCGATACCTTAGAGGCACTTCGTCTGGCTAATAAATATACTAAAAAGACGCTTTCTATCGTAAATGTAAAGGGTTCAACAATAGCCCGTGAAAGCAACTATGTACTTTATACACACGCAGGTCCTGAGATTGCCGTGGCAAGTACCAAGGCATACACAGTTCAGGTGGCAAGCTTTTACCTGATTGGATGCAAGATTGGTCTTGTATCCGGCCGTATGACCAAGGAAGAGGCAAAGTCATTTATTGAGAATCTGCAGGAGGTTCCAAATCTCATTGAGTCAGTTATCACACAGGCACCTGAGATTGAACAGCTTACAAAGAGAATGACAAATGCTACAAATGCGTTTTACATAGGACGAGGACTTGATTATGCATTAAGCATGGAGGGTGCACTCAAGCTCAAAGAGATTTCTTATATTCATGCTGAGGCTTATGCAGCAGGAGAGTTAAAGCACGGTACAATTGCGCTCATCAGCGAGGGTGTTCCGGTTATCGCAGTTGCTACACAGAGCCATGTATACAGCAAGGTCATCTCAAATATCCGCGAGGTAAAGGCGAGAGGCGCATACGTTATCCTTCTTAGCAGGGATAAGGATATTACAGATAAGTCAATCTGTGATGTGCATATCTCACTACCACAGGCACCGGATGAGTTTGTGATTTTCGAGTCAGTTATAATCTGTCAGCTTATCGCTTACTACACATCAACAGGAAAGGGCTTAAACCCTGACCAGCCACGTAACCTTGCAAAATCAGTTACAGTAGAATAAATAATTTCCCCGGACATTTATACGATGTCCGGGGATTTTTTTCACGCTTGTGAGATACAATGCAGCATATGTAAGATGTCGATGTATATGCTGTCTCTTATACACATCTGACGCTGC
>ENA-OXWW01000218-OXWW01000218.1-human-gut-metagenome-genome-assembly--contig:-NODE-218-length-6965-cov-3.922431_pt1 | contig 6965 bp, 5 predicted proteins | sample MGYA00244694_ERZ652731 | MGnify/ENA primary metagenome ERZ652731 (study PRJEB26926, sample SAMN06164421) | human gut metagenome | biome: ENVO:00009003; feature: ENVO:2100002; material: ENVO:00002003... | reverse complement strand
ACGAGATCTAGTACGGTCTCGTGGGCTCGGAGATGTGTATAAGAGACAGGTAAAGAGCCTTGATAAATTTGTCGTCAAATCTGAAATCGTTACAAAGACCGCCGTCACGGATTGTTGCGTCTACTACTCTGATATCCTGTCTTACCGACAGGAGGTCACCCTTCTGTGCCATAATTTTACTCCTTTATGTCAAATAAATTTTCTGTTTATTTACTGACAGTCATTGACTGTCATTTTAACCGATTGGCAAACACGGTTCGCCGCTACAGTATTACAAACACATTGCAACATTATTCATATACAACAAAACACCCTGCCACGGGGGCAGGGTGTTTTATAATTATGCATTACGAGATAGATTAAACAGTCTCGCTGTTGTTGCCATAGTAAGCATTGAGGTACATCTGCTTGATTTCCTTGAAGAGCGGATATCTTGGGTTTGCACCTGTGCACTGGTCATCAAATGCCTGCTCTGTCATAGCGTCAAGACGGTTGAGGAAGTCCTCTTCGTCCGGAACATAATCCTTGATAGAGTTCTTGATGCCAACTCTTGCCTTGAGGTCGTTAACAGCCTTGATAAGGTTTTCAACGCTCTCTGTATCGTTCTTGCCGCCGAGGCCGAGGTAACGAGCTACTTCAGCATAACGAGCAAGTGTGTGCGGGTGATCATACTGTGGGAATGTACCCATCTTAGCAGGAACTTCTGCTGAGTTGAATCTGATTACCTGCTCAAGCATAAGTGCGTTAGCAATACCGTGCGGTACATGATGGAAAGCACCGAGCTTATGAGCCATTGAGTGACAAACACCGAGGAATGCGTTAGCGAATGCCATACCTGCCATTGTAGCAGCGTGAGCAACCTTCTCACGAGCAACAGGCTCGTTCATACCGTTGTCATAGCAAGCAGGGAGATACTCGAAGATAAGCTTGAGTGAACGGAGTGCAAGACCGTCTGTGAAATCTGTAGCCATCATTGAAGCGTAAGCCTCAAGTGCGTGAGAAACAGCGTCGATACCTGATGCAGCTGTAAGTCCCTTAGGACCGCTCATCATGTTGTTAGCATCAACGATTGCCATTTTAGGCATAAGCTGATAGTCAGCAAGCGGATACTTAACGCCTGTATTCTGGTCTGTGATAACTGCGAAAGGAGTAACCTCAGAACCTGTACCTGATGATGTTGGGATAGCAATGAAGTATGCCTTCTCACCCATCTTCGGGAATGTGTAAACTCTCTTACGGATATCGCAGAAACGCATAGCCATATCCTGGAAGTCAACTTCCGGATGCTCATAGAGAACCCACATAATCTTGCCGGCGTCCATTGCTGAACCGCCGCCGAGTGCGATAATGCAGTCAGGCTCAAACTTACGCATAGCCTCTGCACCCTTCTGAGCTGAAATAAGTGATGGGTCAGGCTCAACATCTGCGAATGTTGTATATGTGATGCCCATTTCATCGAGCTTGTCTGTGATTGGCTTTGTGTAGCCATTCTTATAAAGGAATGAGTCAGTAACGATGAATGCTCTCTTCTTACCCATTACATCCTTGAGTTCCTGAAGAGCTACAGGCATACAGCCCCTCTTGATATAAACCTTTTCAGGTGCTCTGAACCAAAGCATATTTTCTCTCCTCTCGGCAACTGTCTTAATATTGATAAGGTGCTTGCAACCAACATTCTCAGAAACAGAGTTGCCGCCCCATGAACCACAGCCGAGTGTGAGTGAAGGAGTAAGCTTGAAGTTGTAAAGGTCACCGATACCACCCTGTGAAGAAGGTGTGTTAACAAGGATACGGCAAGTTTTCATTCTTGATGCGAACTCGTCAATCTTTGCTCTTTCGTTTACAGCGTCAACATAAAGTGAAGATGTGTGACCGTAACCGCCGTCAGCAATAAGATGCTCAGCCTTTGCAATAGCATCTTCAAAATCTTCAGCCTTGTACATAGCGAGTACAGGAGAAAGCTTCTCGTGAGCAAACTCTTCGCTGATGTCAACTGATTCTACCTCACCGATAAGAACCTTTGTTTCCTCAGGAATTGTTACACCTGCAAGAGCTGCGATTGTAACAGGCTTCTGACCAACAATCTTAGCGTTAAGAGCGCCGTTGATGATGATAGTCTTTCTAACCTTCTCTGTCTCTTCCTCGTTAAGGAAGTAGCAGCCACGAGCCTTGAATTCCTTCTTAACTTTGCTGTAAATCTTCTTTTCAACGATAACAGACTGCTCTGAAGCACAGATCATACCGTTATCAAATGTCTTTGAGTGGATAATTGAGTTAACTGCGAGTAAAATGTCAGCTGTTTCATCAATGATAGCAGGTGTGTTACCGGCGCCAACACCGAGTGCAGGCTTACCTGATGAATAAGCAGCCTTAACCATGCCGGGGCCGCCTGTTGCGAGGATGCAGTCAGCTTCCTGCATAAGTGTGTTTGTGAGTTCGAGTGAAGGAATATCAATCCAGCTGATGATACCCTCCGGAGCGCCTGCCTTAACAGCAGCTTCAAGAACAACCTTGGCAGCCTCAATTGTGCTCTTCTTAGCACGGGGATGCGGGCTGATGATGATACCGTTTCTTGTCTTAAGACAAACGAGTGTCTTGAAGATAGCGGTTGAAGTTGGGTTTGTTGTAGGAATAACGGCAGCGATTACACCGATTGGCTCAGCAATCTTCTTAATGCCGTAAGCCTTGTCTTCCTCAAGAACGCCGCAAGTCTTAACATTTCTGTAAGCATTGTAAATATACTCAGATGCGAAGTGGTTCTTGATAACCTTATCTTCTGCAACGCCCATGCCTGTTTCTTCAACAGCCATCTTAGCGAGCGGAATTCTCATCTGGTTAGCAGCAGTAGCGGCAGCAAGAAAAATCTTGTCAACCTGCTCCTGTGTGTAGGTAGCAAAAATTTTCTGAGCTTCTCTTACTCTTGCAAGGGCAGCTTCAAAGCTTTCTGCGTTATCTACGATAGGATACTCTTTTGTACTCATTTAATCTACCTCTTATCTTGCATAATTATATTAGATTCAGCAAAGCTGAAAATGATATCAAATTAATTTGCCTCAATTACTCGGCTTTCTCGGCAGCCTTACCGCTTGCCTTTGTTGCCTTTGTTGCCTTTTTTGAAGAACTGCCTAAGTCAGCCTTGAATTTAAGGTTGTTTTTCTTAGCATAGCTCTGGGCATATGAACCGCTTGCTCCGTGGATTGTAACTTCCTTACTGCATTCTGCGAATACATTGTCGGGAATACTTGTAATACAAGCCGGAATTGTAATGTCTGTAAGCTCACGCGACTGATAAAAAGCATATTCATCAATCTTTGTAAGTTTACCGCTGTCGGGAAGAACAACATTGTTAAGTGCCGCACCCGAAAAAGCTCTCGGTCCGATTTCTTTGAGTGTACTCGGAAGCTTGATTTCTCTTAACTCAGAGCAGTTAAAGAACACACTGTTGTTAAGGATTTCAAGACCTTCGGTAAGATTTACCTTTGTGAGGCTGTGACAGCTTGAAAAGGCATAATCTTCAATCTGCTTGATACTTGACGGAATTGTTACTTCCGTAATTTTGGAGTTATTGAACACGCTTGCACCGATTACGGTAACTTTGTAGTTCTTGTAGCTTTCGGGAATTTCAATAACCGTGTCAGAACCTGTGTACTTTGTAATCATAAGTTCTTCCTGATTGATAATGAAAAATCCGAAATCTCCGTTTGTAAGGTCAGGCTCTGTCGGCTCAACCTTGTAGCCGGGCTTACTGCTGTTTGATGATGTGTTGTCGTCACAACCGCATCCCGAGAGTCCGACCGCTGCTGATGCGCACATTGTGCACGCCATCAGAAAGCAAAGAATTCTTTTCATTTTTCTGGATCCTTTCAATCGTTGTTTAAGAATTTAGCTAATTCTCGATTGATTCTATTTTATCATCTTTGTTAAATATTTGTCAATGTTTTTTTGACCATTTTTCTACTTTTATCGGGTTCAATAATAATTACAAAAAGATTACACACTTATTGTTGCACTTCTCACAAAAAAGATAAAAATCCCGTAAAATCCGCTGTTTTTTGCGGTAAAAAATGTAAGAAAAATCCTCAGAAACTGCCGTTTTCGGCATATCATTGACGAATCAATCGACCAATGTCATATTTTCACAATAGGCGTTGTAAAATCAAGACCGCTCCTTTTTGGAATTTCATACGCAAGTGCCGAAATATCGTAGGCTAAAATGTCCTTTTCAAGCAATGCCTTTGTGTTGCCGCCTGTTCTGATACCGTTGCTTGCAGAGGTGACAATATTCAGTCGGCAGTCTTTGAGCAATTCCGCCCCCTCGTTTGTAAAGCCTAAAACACGGACATACTCAATCGGGATTTGCGTATGAGCTTTTTCAATTCCGAGCAATGCACAGGCGAGTATTCTCCGTATGCGTGCATGAGTGTAGCGCTTTGTCTTTACAAGGTCGGCAATTTCTGATGAGGTACTGCAACGCACTGCCGCATCGGCAATTCTGTTTTCAAGCCCCTCACCCACATCGGGCAGTTTTGCAATATCCTCTCTTGTCATAGTACGCAGGCGGTACAGTAACGGTCTGTCAAGATTTTCGGAAAATGTGATTTCATCGGGAATGTACGGAGCGTACTTCTTCGCATTTTCACCGTTACGCAGCATTTCTCTTATGTGTGACGCAGACGCAAAGCCCTCGCCCGCAATTCGGCTGTCGTGTGCAACACCTGTTCTTGCAACCGAGAACGGCTCAACACCCGTACCGTTCAATGCCTTTATATACTCAACGCCAAGAATATTGTTAGGTTCGCAGAGTACGGACGAAATCTCATCTCCGAAAACCGTTTTGACGGCATTTTCAAGTTCACGGGGGTAGTATCCGCCGTTTTTCATTCCGTCACGCACAAGAGCCTGTACCCTTTCATCACAAACAGCGTTTGCGGATTTTTTGAGCAGTTCGCAATCACCGCTTTCACTGCCGAAAGCAAGGTAATTTGTGCAGTCAAAAGCCGACGCAATCGCAACACCTGCCTTTGCAAAGCCCTCAGCCCCCGAAAGTGAGAACACAACGGGCAGTTCAAGCACCAAATCCGCACCGTTTTCAAGGGCAGATTTTGCACGGACAAATTTGTCGCACACAGCAACCTCACCACGCTGGGTAAAGCTGCCGCTCATAATTGCTATGACCGGCTCTTTAAGCACATTTTTTGCACTTTCGAGCAAATATTTATGACCGTTGTGAAACGGATTGAATTCGCAGATGACAGCTGTTGCCATAACTATTCCTCCGAAGCCTTTATTTCGCATACATATTGTAAAAAACACTTGAAAACATACATAATTTGGAGTATCATATGTATGTGTGACCTGTCAATTTTGAAAAGTCTTTTTCTGATTTACATTATAGTATAAAATATGACGACAGGCAAATATATTTCTTATATTTTAAACTGAAAACAACTACCAAAGGGGACGATTGTAATGAAAATTCTCGTAATCAACGCAGGCAGTTCCTCGCTCAAGTACCAGCTTATTGATACTGACAACGAGGCAGTTCTCGCAAAGGGTAACTGTGAAAGAATCGGTCAGAACGGTGCTTTCATTGGTTTTAAAACACCCGACGGCAAAAAAATCAACCGCAAAACACAGATGCTTAATCACACTCAGGCTTTTGAGGCTGTTAAAAATGCGCTCTTAGATCCCGAATACGGTGCAATCAGCGATTTGTCCGAGGTTTCCGCCGTAGGTCACAGAGTTGTGCAGGGCGGTGCGTACTTTGACAAGTCGGTGCTTGTAGATAACTCGGTAATTAACAAAATCAGAGAGCTTGCTCCTCTTGCACCTCTTCACAACCTTGCACACCTTCAGGGCATTGAGGCCTGCACAAGAGTTTTCGGTCCGAAAGTTCCGCAGGTTGCGGTTTTTGATACTGCTTTTCACCAGACAATGCCCGAAAAAGCATTTATGTATGCAGTGCCTTACAAGTATTATGAAAAGTTCGGTGTAAGAAAGTACGGCTTTCACGGCACATCTCACCGTTATGTTTCCGAAAAAATGGCTGACCTTATGGGCAGAAAAAAGGAAGAGCTCAAGCTTATTACCTGTCACATCGGCAACGGTTCTTCAATCACAGCCGTAAAGGGCGGTAAGGTTATCGACACTACAATGGGACTTACTCCTCTCGGTGGTTTTATGATGGGCACCCGTTCAGGTTCACTTGATCCGTCTGTTATCACATTTATCGCTGAAAAAGAGCATCTCACTCCCGAGGAAATGTCAAAGATTCTCAACAAGGAATCGGGTCTTTTGGGCATCTCGGGCGTTTCGTCTGACGACCGTGATGTTTGTGCAGCCGAGGCAGACGGCAATATGAGAGCTCACCTTGCCCACGAAATGCTTTACTACCAGATTGCAAAGTACATCGGCAGTTATTATGTAGCGCTCGGCGGTTGTGACGGCATCGTATTCACGGCAGGTATCGGTGAAAACCAGCCTATGCTCCGTGAAAAGGTTTGCGACTATCTTGAATGCCTTGGCGTTAAGTTGGATAAGGAATTCAACAAGCAGGCTACATGCGGTGTTACAGGCACACTCTCAACTCCTGATTCTGCAATCAGAGTTGAACTCATTGCAACCGACGAAGAAATGGTTATTGCAAGAGATACAAGAGCCATTGTTGAGGCACTTTAATTGAAATAAATCTGCCACGCAGTAAATATTACATAAGAAAACAGGTTGTCATATGACAGCCTGTTTTTTGTTTATGGTTATTTTACGGCGAGCCGCCGTTCCCCTTTCGTGTAGACAGTTTGCAATGTAAAAAACATATTATGCCCGAGCGAAAGTTTTTTGAAATTGACAGTTGAAAATGGAAAATTGAAAATTGCGGTCGGGCAGACAGTTTGCAAAATGCAAATCATTGTTGCCCGACTGTTTTTGTATATATAGAAGTTGCGTTTAAATGTATGGGCGGATAT
>ENA-OXWW01000216-OXWW01000216.1-human-gut-metagenome-genome-assembly--contig:-NODE-216-length-7029-cov-4.904502_pt1 | contig 7029 bp, 6 predicted proteins | sample MGYA00244694_ERZ652731 | MGnify/ENA primary metagenome ERZ652731 (study PRJEB26926, sample SAMN06164421) | human gut metagenome | biome: ENVO:00009003; feature: ENVO:2100002; material: ENVO:00002003... | reverse complement strand
ATAATACGGGAAGACGATCGGCGCACGGGGAATTTGCCCCCAGCAGAGGTGCTCCCGACGAGCTAACGCTACGCAGCTAAGATACTGTACGAATTATGCTTTTTAGATTTTCTAGGCTTGACGAAACCGTCGAAACGCGCCGTCCATGGCGCGGTTTCTCCTTGCCCCGGCGTCCATGCCGGGGCATTTCTGCGTTTCATGGGCATAATTCTACAGTATCTAAGCCGCTGCGCTAGTCGCTCTTTCGGGAGCACCTCTGCTGGGGGCAAATTCCCCGTGCGCCGGTCGCCTTCCCTCAAAATACTAAGTATATTACAAATAAATTTCCAATTATACTTTCCCTTATATTGTATCTTCCCACAGCATACCAGACACCAGCCCCACATACCGCGGGAGCGCATACATCCTCCCCCATTTCAGCCACAGCGTAAGGGGCGTAAGTCGCCGGAGTGACTGCCATACAGCATAGGCGCTCTTTCGTAAGCGCATAGCGTAGCTGCCTAGATACTGTAGAATTATGCACACGATACATAAAAATGAGCTCCCACGGATGGGAGCTCAAGGAGAACCGCGCCATGGACGGCGCGTTTCGACGGTTTTGTCGGGCATAGAAGCCCTATGCTATGCAAACTGGCTATTGTAGAGATTTGCATAAAATCCATTGGCTGCAAGCAGACTCTCATGATTGCCCTGCTCTATAATCTTTCCATCTTTCATAACAAGGATAATATCCGCTTCCCTTATGGTGGACAGACGATGAGCCACTATAAAGCTTGTCCTGCCCTGCATCATGGTAAGGAACGCTTTTTGAATCTTAATCTCTGTTCGTGTATCAATCGATGATGTAGCCTCATCCAATATTAGCATAGGCGGTAAGCAGAGCATGACTCTTGTGATGCATAATAGCTGCTTCTGTCCCTGTGACAGGCTGCCGCCGTCCTCACCGATTTCAGTATCATAGCCCTTCGGCAGACGTCTGATAAAACTGTGGGCATGGGATGCCTTTGCGGCTGCAATTATTTCCTCATCTGTGGCATCAGGTTTTCCCATTATGATATTGTCACGGATTGTGCCCTTCTTGAGCCATGTCTCCTGAAGCACCATACCATAGTTGTCACGAAGACTCTCTCGTGTAATTTTTCTGATATCATGTCCACTCACCTTAATTGTTCCACTGTTTACATCATAAAATCTCATAAGCAGATTGATAATAGTCGTCTTTCCACAGCCTGTCGGACCTACGATAGCCACGCGCTGTCCAGGCTTTACATGGAGATTGAAATCCTCGATAAGCTTTTTATCCGGCACATATGAGAAATAAACATCCTCTATGTCCACACGGCCGTCTGCCTCATCGAGTGTTACCGCATCCGAAGCATCCGGTATCTCCTTTTTCTCCTCAATCAGCTCGAAGATACGAGCAGCACAGGCAAGTGCGTTCTGAAGCTCTGTGATGACACCCGATATCTCGTTGAACGGCTTGGTGTACTGGTTGGCGTATGATAAGAAGCATGAAAGCTGTCCTACTGTGATTCCGCCGGTGAGTGCACTCATAGCACCAAAAATTCCGACTCCGGCATACACAAGACTGTTGACAAAACGTGTACTCGGATTTGTAAGACTTGAAAAAAATGTTGCCCTCAGTGAGCATTTCTGTAATCTGTCATTTATCTCGTCAAACTGCTCTAGCGCCTCATCCTCATGGTTGAAGGCCTGTACTACCTTTTCATTTCCTACTATCTCGTCGATGAGTGATGTCTGCTCTCCCCTTGTTCTTGTCTGCAACTGAAACATGGAATATGTCTTTTTAGTGATAAAGCTTGCCACAAAAAGTGACAGCGGTGTGATGAGCACTACAATGCATGATATCTTCACATCTATTGTAAGCATGAAAATAAGCGTGCCTGCTATTGTTGCAATTCCTGTAAAGAGCTGTGTGAAGCCCATCAAAAGTCCCTCTGAAAATGTATCTACATCGGCGATGATACGGCTGACCATATCACCGTGTGAGTGGCTGTCAATATAGGAAAGTGGCATTTTTTCAATGTTTAAAAATGCATCACGTCTTATATCCCTCACTATGTTGTAGGTCATCCTGTTGTTGCAGATATTTGTAAGCCACTGGGCTGCTGCCGCTATGACGACTATTATTGCTGCTCTTGTGAGGATGGCTGTCATAGCCGTAAAATCAACCTTTCCTTTTCCTACGATCAAATCAATTGCGCGTCCTGTGAGAATTGGAAAATAAAGCGTAAGCGCCACTGTAACAACAGACAGGGCAAGTGAAATTACAAGCAAAGGAATATATCTCTTCATGTAGCTTAATACCTTGCGCATTGTGCCTGCTTTATTCATCTTCGCATTATCCGTAGCCATACTCTACACGTATAATCCAATTATCCTCTTTTGAGGGTAATGGATTATTCTCCTTTCTCCCAAACTCTTGGGTTTTATTGAATACTCCATTATAATACTTAAAGCACTGTGGATCTGTACCTATAGCTTTACAGCTTTGACTGTTCGGAGGTGACTCAGACCACAGCTTTTCGTCTATTACTGGTAATTAGTTTGTTAACGCTAGACGTTTTTATTTACGTGATTACACAGCCGAATTCTCTGTGGAAGACAACAGTGCTAAAATATTTATTCAGGAGGTTTTTTCTATGCCCATGTACTTTGTTGGAATTGATATTTCCAAGTACAAACATGATTGCTGCATCATTTCTGCAGCCGACCAGCAGATTATTTCTAAATTTACCATCACTAATGACAAAGATGGCTTTGAACAACTGCTTACTGCTCTTAATTCTCTCTCCAATCCTGAGGATATAAAAATAGGGTTTGAATCAACTGCCCATTATGCCCTCAATCTTGAACTCTTCCTTGAGAATGCCCACCACAGCTTCATGGAAGTTAATCCAGTTCTCATCAAGGAATACAAAAAGTCTACAACTTTAAGGCGAACCAAAACCGATTCTGTTGACTGCGAATCAATAGCCCGGTGGTTAATTACCGTTGAGTACAAACCCCATTCAAAAGGATTTTACCACGCTTATTCCCTAAAGTCACTAACTCGTTTGCGTGACAGGCTAATTCGTCAGCGTTCTTTTTATCTTGTTAAGATAACTAATGTTTTAGACCATACCTTTCCGGAATTTAAACCATTCTTCAATGAACGGCTTTCTAAAACAGCTTTGTATCTTCTTGAAAACTACGGCTCCGCTGAAAAAATGGCTCGTATGAACTCTGCTTCCTACGATAAACTCCGCTGTATTTCCAGAGGTAAGTTTTCTATCCAGCAGTTCCTTCGTCTTAAAGAGCTTGCTGCTAACACTGTCGGTGTCAATAATTCTATATTCGATTTAGAATTAAACACTTTATTGACACTATACAAATCTCTTTCCGATGAAATAAACACTTTGGAAACTGAGATTATTAAACTTATCGAAGAAGTACATCCTCACTATATGTCTATCCCTGGTATTGGTCCCATTTCAGCCGCTGTTATTTACGCTGAATACGGTGATATATCCAACTTTTCCAATCCCAGTCAGATGCTTGCATTTGCCGGAATTGAACCCGGAATAAACGATTCTGGAACAGAATCCCACGGTGGACGAATGGTAAAACACGGTTCTTCACAACTCCGTTACGTTCTTCTTAATGCCTGCTTACCCTTAATACGTTTTGACTTAACCTTTGCAACTTATTATGAAAAGAAACGTGCAGAAGGCAAGAAACACAGGGTAGCGATTACTCACGTAGCAAAGAAACTGATTAGAGTCATCTATGCATTGGAGAGGCAGGATGTAGACTTTAACGCTCAGAAACTACGCTAATATCTACCTTACATATATTTATCTGTTCCATCTGAAATACGATATTTTCAGATGGTCTGTTAAAATTACCCATTTTTAGGTCACAAATGTTTTTCAAAAAACACTTGACTATTTATAGTTTGTCACCTCCTTTTGTCTGGTCATATCCGACTCTTTTTTAAACTGTGAATCATATATCTCTTTGTAGGTCTCGCATGTCTCAAGCAGCTTTTCATGAGGTCCGAAGCCAACCATCTGTCCGTCGTCGAGCACTATGATATTGTCCGCAAACTGGATAGATGAGGTACGCTGTGACACGATAAATATTGTCTTGTCACCATGCATGCCCTTTAATGCCGCGCGAAGGCTCGCATCTGTAGCAAAATCAAGTGCCGATGCACTGTCGTCAAGTATCAGTATGTCAGGATCCTTTACAACAGCTCTGGCAATTGTAAGACGCTGCTTCTGACCACCTGATAAGTTCTTGCCGCCCTGCTCTATCATGTAGTCAAGGCCTCCCTCTTTGCCCTTTACAACCTCTGTCGCCTGTGCTATATCGAGCGCCTTCCACATTTCCTCCTCTGTGGCATCATTTTTGCCCCAGCGCAGGTTGTCGGCTATCGTTCCTGCAAAAAGCACTGCCTTTTGCATTACAACACCGATTTTATCTCGAAGCTGCACTGCATCGTAGTCATTTATATCATTTCCCTGAATCCTTATAGTACCCTTTGTGGCATCATAAAACCTCGGGATAAGGTTTACAAGGCTTGATTTTCCTGAACCTGTACCACCGATGATTCCGATTGTCTGCCCCTTTTGCACTGTAAAGCTTATATCTGTGAGTGTCTCATCGGCCGCTCCCTCATAGGTCATGCAGACATGGTCAAACTCAACCTCAGGTGCGCCATCCTTTGCACCAATGAGCTTAGGATTTTTCTCAGGAAGCTTTGATGGAATAGAAAGCACATCCGCTATACGATTACCGCACGCCACTGCCTTTGTCACCTGTACGATGAGATTTGCAAGCTTTATCAGCTCGACAAGTATCTGTGACATGTAGTTTACAAGTGCCACAACCTCACCCTGTGTGAGGATTCCTGCGTATACCTGCTTGCCGCCTGATACGATAACTGCGATTGTTGCGATATTTATAATGATAAAAGTCAGAGGATTGGTGAGTGCTGAGATTCGTCCTACAACCTGCTGCATATTGGTTAAAAGCTCGTTGTCCCTGTTGAAGCTGTCAATCTCATCATTTTGCTTATTGAAAGCTCTTATAACCCTGGTTCCCTCTAAATTCTCCCTGGTATGTGAAAGCACTGTGTCAAGAGAGCTCTGCACCTTTTTGTAAAGCGGAAGGCTTGCAGCCATAACTGAGAATACCACTATTGAAAGCAGAGGTATGGTAACTACAAAAACCATTGCCGCTCTTACATTTACTGTAAAAGCCATCGCCATAGCTCCGAATACAATAAATGGCGAGCGAAGGAAGAGTCGAAGCACCAGATTGACTCCTGACTGCACCTGGTTTATATCGCTTGTCATCCTCGTGATAAGTGTCGATGTGCCCACTGTATCCATCTTTGAGAATGACAGTGACTCTATCTTTTCAAACAATATATGGCGAAGCTTTGTGGAAAAACCGACTGCCGCCTTTGCCGCAAAATACTGTGCTGTGACCGAACTTACCAGACCAACTGCCGCAAGCAGCACCAGCACACCTCCCATCTTCCATATATATGGCTTGTCCGAAGCCGTAATTCCGTTATCAATGATTGCCGCCATGACAAGCGGTACTATAAGCTCAAAGGATGCTTCCAGCAGCTTAAATAACGGAGCACAGATGCATTCCTTTTTGTACTCCTTCAAATATTTTAATATCTGTTTCATCTTTTCCCCTTTCAGATTTTATGTCGCCGATTACAGCTTCACTATTATAGATGATTTTTCTCATATATACAAGAAAAACGATACACTAAAAAACCAGTACCATGCGGTACTGGTTTCATATATCAGCTCTTATGTATATGCTTCTTGATTGCTTCAAAGCTCTCAGGACTGATGACATGCTCTATACGGCATGCATCCTCTGCTGCAATCTCCTTATCAACACCAAGCTTCTCAAGACACTCTGACAAAAGCTCATGTCTTTCGTATATCATCTCTGCTATCTGTCTTCCTGACTCTGTGAGTGTGATAAATCCTGCATCACTAACTGTGATATTGTTCTTCTCTCTAAGGTTTTTCATGGCTATACTCACGCTGGATTTCTTAAATCCAAGCTCATTTGCTATATCAACTGAGCGTACCACAGGAAGCTTCTTGCTGAGAATAAGTATGGTCTCTAAATAGTTTTCTGATGATTCATTGTTTCGCATTTCGAATACCCCCGTGAGTTTATTTTCGTTCGTTTTAATTCAGTTATATTATTATAACATACATTTTATTGTTTGCAAAACTTTTCTTTTGATTTGTACGTGATTTATAAAAATCCAAAAAAATATCAAAACCCCATATTTGTTATTGACTTCTAATTTATGTTAGTGTATACTAACTATCGAATCAGAAAACAAACGTATGCATGATATATTTCTAAATCTTGTATGCCATAAATGTTTAATTATACCAGATAAGACCGGCCGATCACCGGTCTTATTTATTCTATAAAAAAGGTAACTATTTAGCTTATGCGAGGGCTCTCTTTAGCCTGTCAAGCCCTTCCATAAGCACAGAACCGGGGCATGCGATATTCAATCGCACAAAGTAACGGCCATTGCCTCCAAACTCAGCTCCCTCCGACAGATAAAGGCCTGTCTTTTCGCGAATCATCTGCGTAAATGCCACAGAATCATCTGTGAGTGCACTGCAGTCAAGCCACATGAGGTATGTCGCATCGGCATCCACTACATGTATCTGCGGCAGGTTTTCTGCCATGAAGTCACAGACTGTTTTGCGGTTTTCCCAGAGATATTTTCTGAGCTCCTCAAGCCACGGCTCACCCTTTGTGAATGCCGCAACTGCTGCCGTGATGGCAAATGCGTTTGGCTCCGCCACCTCGTCTGTATTTAATGCGCGCCATACTTTGTGGCGCAAAAATTTATTTGGCACCATCACTGCCGCAGTCTGTAAGCCTGCCATATTAAAGCACTTGGTCGGAGCAATACCTGTCTCTTATACACATCTCCGAGCCCACGAGACCGTACTAGATCTC
>ENA-OXWW01000206-OXWW01000206.1-human-gut-metagenome-genome-assembly--contig:-NODE-206-length-7166-cov-4.096048_pt1 | contig 7166 bp, 4 predicted proteins | sample MGYA00244694_ERZ652731 | MGnify/ENA primary metagenome ERZ652731 (study PRJEB26926, sample SAMN06164421) | human gut metagenome | biome: ENVO:00009003; feature: ENVO:2100002; material: ENVO:00002003... | reverse complement strand
CATCTCCCATTGCCCTTCTGATGAGCATTTCTCTGCCGTTTCCGACATATGTTTTATAATTTTCAACCGGCTTTTCTTCAAGACCGTTAAGCTTCAGACCGTAGTTCACACTTATAGCAAGATCGGTAAGCGAATTCATAAGCGTGCCGTCAAGATCAAATACTACCATTTTTACCATAAATATCACCTTAGTTTAATCCTTTTTCCTGTTCAAAAAGTATTGCTCTGCATGGTGCCGCCTCAACTCCGCCGAGCTTTATCGGAAACGCACACAAATCATATTCGCCGTCAGCCACTCCCGAAAGATTGAGATTTTCGAGAACGGCAATATCCGCTCTGCCAAGTTCAAGATGTGTTTTAACTTCATCAAACGGAGGTGCGATTGACTCGGCATCCGTACCGACAAGCACCACCCTGCTTTGTGCAAGCACAATTGCGGCAGAATGTGAAAGGTATGTTTTGCCGTTTCCACGAAAGAGTATGCGTTTTCGGCAATACGGCAACAGCTTGTCCATATCTTCGCCCGTCAGCACACCCTTGACCGTTATTACGGTGCATTTTCCGTAGAAAGTGTTGAGCCTTAAATCGGTTATCCCTTTGCCGTCAGGGCAAAAGTGGAGAGGAGCGTCAATATGCGTGCCTGCATGAACGCACATAGAAATCTGCGAAAGATTGCACTCGTCATCTTCATCAATACTTCTCAGCGGAGTCACAACAGTTTCGGGATCACCCGGATATGTTTCGGTTGTAAGAGTGTCTCTCGAAATATCATGAATATACATACATCCTTCGCCTCTTTTCTTTTTGAACATTTTTAATTCATGCAGAGCATCAGCTCCTCAGAGTCTAAGTAAAATATAACTCTGCTTAAATTCAGAACGAACACACCGTATGAGTAAAGCGGAACATCTGCACTATGATTATACCACATATTACTACACTTTGCACCTTTATCGGCAAAATTTCCTTGTTTTACGGCAAAAAATAACCCCACAGGAAAAACCTGTGGGGTAAATTGCAATTGTGAATTTAATCAACAGCGATTAATTATTCAACAGAAATCGGTAAACCGACATTGCCTGTTTCGTAACCGCCAACGATGTACTTCTGAACGAGAGTAGCATCCTTGATTGAGATTCTGCCATCCTCGTTAGCATCACATGCCTTGAATGCGTTTGCATCATCAGCAGCAATACTCATAAGGTTGATAGCAATCTTCTGAATTGTTGTAGCATCTACAACTGTAATTGAGTAGTCACCGTCGGCATCGCCGAGAAGCGGAACACGGGCACCGTCAATCTTAATATTAGCCTTAGCACCTGAGCGTGACGGATAATCAAACTTAGTAAGATCAAGTGTGATTGTTACATCAACGAGTGAATCTTCCGGATAACCGGCAGAAACTGTGTTAAGGAGCATATTTTCACCATTGAATGTAAGGTCAAAATCTTTGCCTATAGTAGCTGCGCTCTGCTCAGGAAGACCCCAGTTAGCTGCCCAATCGTCGTTAACTGCAAACTTGAACTGGTATGCAGCATCAGCAGATTCAACACCTGTGTATGTAATCTGATAAACCTTGTCAGCAATCTGAGTCATGTGGTTAACTTCAGCGTCAACGCCCCATGCTACACCGTTAAGCCAGCTGTTTTCGCCGTTACCAACAACTGTAATGCTGTTGATTTCAAGGTCTGTAACCATTTTAACACCGTCACCTGTTACAGCAATCTCGTTTGTAGCAGGATTGAAAGTTACAGTTACATCACAAGCACTTTCTACATCGAAAGTTACATTGTTGTCTGTACCGTCAAGACCGATCCACTTCTGCTCGTCGCCTGTGTTTGCAACGACCTTGAGCTGATAGCTTTTGCCCACCGGAACAGCTGTAAATGTCTTTGTATAAACATCGCCGCTCTTTGTCATTACATTTTCGGGAGCGAGTGCAGGAGAACCTTGCCATTCATAACCTGTGAGTGACTCAACACCTGCTACAACATACTGTGTTGCATCAGCAGGCTCTGTTGCAGGTTCTGTAGTGGGTTCTGTTGTGGGTTCAACAGTTGTAGGCTCAACAGTTGTTGGCTCAACAGTTGTAGGCTCAACAGTTGTAGGTTCTTCTGTTGCAGGAGCTGTTGTACCTGAAGGATCAACACCGAGAAGTGTAGCTACTGTTGTAAGCGGAGCACAGTCGGGATAAGCTACGGGATCAGCAAGCTCTGTTGCATACATTTCAGCATAAGCGTTGTAAACATCCATTGGCTCAGCCTCAACCTGTGCACAAATGTCAGCTACAGTTTCGGGAGTGTAGTTTTTAGGATTCTTAACAGCCCAGTTGAAAATAGCCTGTGCAACCATTTCTGCTCTTGAAAAGTAAACCGGGAATCTGCCCTCAGTTACATGACCGAGTGATGTGATTGCAGCCTTTGGACCGTAGTTATCACTGTTATTCTTCCATGTTGCAGCAAAGTCACGCTTTGATGAATCTTCGGTATTCTCAACTGTACCGCCTGTGAGGTAAATTGTGTCGCCGAGACAAGGCTTGCCGAGTGTTACATTACAGGTCTGGTGACTCTGTGATTTAGTATCAATTGTTGAGAAAATTACAGCATAGTCAGCGTTGTCTTTAAGACCGCCGTGATTTGTGCCGTCAGCTGACTTCAATTTTGCAGTATCGAAGTAGTAAAGACCTGTAGCAGGATCCTTCTTACATTTCTCTGCCTTACCCTGCCAAGATGTTTCAGGTAAATCATCGCCTGCTACAGCGTAAAGGTGACAGTATACTGTCTTTGTTGTTCCCCACTCTGCAGGGAGATTAGATGCGTCAAAATAGATTTTTGTGTCGGTTTCTTCAGCTGATGCAGAGAATATGGTCAAGCCTGAAAAACAGGATACAGCCATAAGAACTGCAAGCACCAAACTGAGAACCTTGGATGATTTTTTCATCGCTAATTCCTCCTTTTTTGTTACTCAAATTTCGAGTAATTACATTATATATCAAAATGCTCACATTTACAAGTGGTTTTTGGCAAGTTTGTAAATTTTTTCTAATTCTTGTTTTAAACCTATTGTTATGCGCTAACATTTGGTGTTTTTACTTGACAACAGTTGCAAATAATTGTATTATTTTAATGGTTATTTTTATCTATCTATCTGTTAAGAGAGGTTAAGTTATGGAAAACAGCAAAAAAACCATGGATAAAATCGTTGCCCTGTGTAAAAACAGAGGCTTTGTTTACCCAGGCTCCGAAATTTACGGCGGTCTTGCAAACACATGGGATTACGGTCCGCTCGGTGTTGCACTTAAAAACAATATCAAAAACGCATGGCTCAAAAAGTTTGTTCAGCAGAACAAATATAATGTAGGTCTTGACTCTGCAATTCTTATGAACCCGCAGACATGGGTTGCATCGGGTCATCTCGGCGGTTTCTCTGATCCGCTTATGGATTGTAAGGAATGTAAAACCCGTCACCGTGCCGACAACCTTATTGAAGATTTTGACGGTACAAATGTTGCAGGCTGGACAAATGAAGAAATGATGAATTACATCAAGGAAAAAGAGATTCCGTGTCCTAACTGCGGCAAGCACAACTTTACCGACATTCGTCAGTTCAACCTTATGTTCAAAACATTCCAGGGTGTTACAGAGGACAGCAAGAATGAAATTTATCTTCGTCCCGAAACTGCTCAGGGCATTTTCGTGAACTTCTCTAACATTCAGAGAACAAGCCGTAAGAAAGTTCCTTTCGGTGTTGCACAAATCGGTAAATCTTTCAGAAACGAAATCACACCCGGTAACTTTATTTTCCGTGTTCGTGAGTTTGAGCAGATGGAGCTTGAATTCTTCTGCAAGCCGGGCACTGACCTTGAATGGTTTGAATACTGGAGAGGTTTCTGCCGTGACTGGCTCTATTCTCTCAATATTAAGGAAGAAAATCTCCGTCTTCGTGACCATGCAAAAGAGGAGCTTTGTTTCTATTCAAAAGCCACAACAGACTTTGAATATCTCTTCCCGTTCGGTTGGGGCGAGCTTTGGGGCGTTGCCGACAGAACAGACTATGACCTTACACAGCACAGCAAAACAAGCGGTAAGACACTTGAGTATTTTGATCCGACAACAAACGAGAAGTACATTCCGTATGTTATTGAGCCGTCACTCGGTGTTGAGCGTCTTTTCCTTGCTCTTGTTGTTGAGGCTTACGATGAAGAAGTTATTGACGAAAAGGATACACGAGTTGTGTTAAGACTTCATCCGACGCTTGCTCCGTACAAAGCTTGCGTTCTTCCGCTTTCAAAGAAGCTCAACGAGCAGGCCGGCAAGGTTTATGAACAGCTTTCAGCCGACTTTATGACTGATTATGACGATGCCGGTTCAATCGGCAAGCGTTACAGAAGACAGGACGAAATCGGTACTCCGTTCTGTATCACATATGACTTTGAGTCTGTTGACGACGGTTGTGTAACGGTTCGTGACCGTGACACAATGCAGCAGGAAAGAGTTGCAATTGACAAGCTCAACGATTATATTGCTGAAAAGATTAAGTTCTGATTTTAATATGATATCAAAAGGACATTCCAAATGGAATGTCCTTTTTTTGCGTAGGGGCGGCTCGCCGTATAAGAACAGCGGATAACCTTAAAATTCGGGTTATCCGCTGTGTGTTTTATTCAATATAATAATCTGAATTCAATCAAATTACTTTGAGAGGTTTGTGAGAACCTTTTTGATTCTCTCAACAGCCTCAATCGTGTTTTCTCTGTCACCGAATGATGTAAGGCGGAAGTAGCCGGCACCGTTTTCGCCAAAGCCCTCACCGGGAGTACCTACAACATTTGCCTCGTTGAGGAGGAGGTCAAAGAATTCCCAACTGCCCATATTGTTCGGACACTTGAGCCAGATGTAAGGTGAGTTCTTGCCGCCTGTGTAGTAGATGCCGAGTTCATCAAGAGCAGATGCGATAATTCTTGCATTTTCCTGATAGTAAGAAATGTTCTCCTTGATCTGCTTCTGACCTTCTTCGCTGAATACAGCGGCAGCAGCACACTGAACAGGCCATGAAACACCGTTGAACTTTGTTGCCTGACGGCGGTACCATGTTGCATAGATATTGTGACCGTCACGCTCAAGCTCCTTAGGAATTACCGTGTAACCGCATCTTGTGCCTGTGAAGCCTGCTGTCTTTGAAAGTGAGCACATTTCAATTGCGCACTTTCTTGCACCTTCGATTGCAAAAATTGAACGAGGAAGATCCTCTGTGATGAATGCCTCATAAGCTGAATCGTAGAGGATTATTGCATCGTTTTTAAGAGCATAGTCAACCCAAGCCTTGAGCTGTTCAGCGTTGTATGCAGAACCTGTCGGGTTGTTAGGTGAGCAAAGGTAGATGATGTCTGCCTTTACATTTTCATCAGGGAGAGCGGCAAAGCCGTTTGCCTCATTTGATGTAGCATAAACGATTTCTCTGCCTGCCATAATGTTTGAGTCAACATATACGGGGTAAACAGGGTCTGTTACGAGAACAACATTATCCTTTGAGAAGATGTCGCCTATGTTACCGCAGTCAGACTTTGCACCGTCTGATACAAAGATTTCGTCAGCGCCTACTGCAACACCAAAGCTCTTGTAATAATCTGAAATAGCCTGTCTGAGGAACTCATAACCCTCATAATCGGGATAGCCCTTGAAGGTTTCCTTGTGAGCAAGATCCTCTGCACCCTTTTTCATTGCCTCAACAACAACAGGAGCAAGCGGAAGGGTTACATCACCGATACCAAGCTTGATAACCTTTTTATCGGGATGAGCCGCAATATATGCATTTGTCTTTTTTGCAACATCTGCAAAAAGATAGTTAGGAACGAGATTGTCAAAATTTCTGTTAATCTTCATTAAAATCAGTCCTTTAAATCTGAAAGTTAAGTGGAAAAATCAATTACTTTTCAAGTGATGCCTTAATAAATTCTCTGAAAAGCGGATGAGCACGGTTCGGGCGTGACTTGAATTCGGGATGATACTGAACAGCAACGAAGAAACGGTTGTCGGGAACTTCAACAGCCTCAACAAGAAGTCCGTTAGGTGAAGTACCTGTAATCTTCATGCCTGCATTTTCAATTTCCTCTCTGAAATCGTTATTGAACTCATAACGATGACGGTGACGCTCTGAAATTTCATGCTGACCGTAAGCCTTAGCCATAAGCGAATCAGGCTTGATAACACACGGATATGCACCAAGACGCATTGTGCCGCCCATATCCTCAATGCCCTCCTGTTCAGGCATAAGGTCAATAACATTATGCTTGCCATCGGGTGTAAACTCACCGCTGTTGGCGTCAGCATAGCCGAGAACATCTCTTGCGTATTCGATTACTGCAGTCTGCATACCGAGACAGATTCCGAGATACGGAATATCATGCTCACGGGCATATTTTGCAGCCATAATCTTACCTTCGATACCTCTGTTACCGAAGCCGCCCGGAACAAGAATACCGTCAACATCACCGAGAAGCTCGTCAACCTTGTACTTTGTGAGAAGTTCGCAGTCAACCCACTTGATTTCAACATCGGCGGAATTTTCATAGCCACCGTGACGAAGTGCCTCTGCAACAGAAAGATATGCGTCATGGAGAGCAACATACTTACCGCAAAGAGCAATCGTGCATTTCTTTGTGCGGTTGTTGATACGGTTAAGCATTTCTTTCCACTCGGAAAGGTCGGGCTTTTTGTCTGTTACAATATTGAGCTCACGACATACAACATTTGAGAAATTGCTCTTTTCAAGCATAAGAGGTGCCTGATAAAGCGTTGGGAGAGTAATATTTTCGATTACACAATCCGGCTTTACATTGCAGAAAAGTGCAATCTTGTTGAAAATGCTATCCTCAAGAGGTTCGTCACAACGAAGAACGATGATATCGGGATTGATACCGAGTGAACGAAGCTCCTTTACAGAATGCTGTGTCGGCTTCGATTTGTGTTCCTCACTGCCCTTGATATAGGGAACGAGAGTTACATGAATAAAGATGCTGTTCTCTCTGCCGACTTCAAGAGATACCTGACGGATAGCCTCAAGGAACGGCTGGCTTTCGATATCGCCCACCGTACCGCCGATTTCCGTAATTACAACATCGGCATTGGTCTTTTCCTGTCTCTTATACACATCTCCGAGCCCACGAG
>ENA-OXWW01000190-OXWW01000190.1-human-gut-metagenome-genome-assembly--contig:-NODE-190-length-7529-cov-4.377576_pt1 | contig 7529 bp, 4 predicted proteins | sample MGYA00244694_ERZ652731 | MGnify/ENA primary metagenome ERZ652731 (study PRJEB26926, sample SAMN06164421) | human gut metagenome | biome: ENVO:00009003; feature: ENVO:2100002; material: ENVO:00002003... | reverse complement strand
GTTCATCAAAGTTTGTCGGCACATCAAATGTGTATCTTGCAAAGAAGTACGGACTTACACCTGTAGGCACCATGGCTCATGAGTGGATTATGTGCACAGGACAGGGCAATCACAGGCACAATCCGGCATATTCAAACTGGTATGCTCTCGATGCATGGATCAAGGAGTATGGAGTATTAAACGGTATTGCGCTTACTGACACAATCACAACAGACTGTTTCCTGCGTGATTTCCAGCTGACCTATGCGACACTTTTCTCAGGAGTGCGTCATGACAGCGGAGACCCGTATGAGTGGGGTGAAAAGATGATTGCTCATTACAAGAGCCTTGGAATTGACCCAAAAACAAAGACACTTTTATTCAGCGACAGTCTTGATTTTGAGCGTGCTGACAAGCTCTACAGACATTTCTGCAAGGAAACAAATGTAGCTTTCGGTATTGGCACATACTTAAGCAATGATACAGATGTTCCTGCACTCAATATTGTCATGAAAACCACAATATGCAATGGTATGGATGTAGCGAAGATTTCTGATACACCCGGCAAGGGGATGTGCAAAAATCCGGATTATGTGGATTACTTAAACCGCTGCATTGATTACAGGATGAAAAATGACCGCTAGGAGGAAATGTCATGAATACAGGATTTTACCGTGTTGCCGCATCGTCCCCTGAGATTTATCTCGGGGACTGCGTGAACAATGCTGACAATATCATACACATTGCAGAGTCACTTGCAAAAAAGGATGTGCAGCTTGTGGTTTTTCCGGAGCTGTGTATTACGGGATATAGCTGTGCAGACATGTTTTTGAGAAAAGAACTGCTCGCGCAGGCTCAGCAAGAACTGGACAGGATTAAAACAGCATTGCAGGATTTAAGCATCCTTGTATGCGTGGGACTGCCGATAGAAGATGAAGCTGGCAGACTTTTCAACTGTGCTGCATATGTACACAGCGGAGAAATTGTTGGAATTGTGCCAAAAACATATATTCCCAACTATGGTGAATTTTATGAGAAACGCTGGTTTACAAGCGCAGACAAGAGATTATCAGATGAGATTACTTTAAATTATGTCGCAAACAGGCCAACAGTACCTTTTTCTCCGAATATTATTATCAAGGATCTGAGAGGCGCAATTGTCGGTACTGAGATTTGTGAAGATTTATGGGTAAGTGCGCCTCCGAGCGGGGAGCTTTGCAAAGCCGGTGCAAATATCATTATAAATCCATCAGCAAGCAATGACGTAATCGGAAAAAGAGAATACAGGCGCAGTCTTGTGGCGATGCAGTCAGGAAGATGCCGTGCCGGATACGTGTATGCGTCAAGCGGTGCAGGAGAGAGCAGCACGGATCTGGTATTTTCCGGCCACTGCATCATAGCTGATAATGGCAGAATAGCTGGTGAGACGTCAGATTATTCAAAACGTATGAATAAAAAGGTATCAGAAGATGATGTGATGAGCTCTGGTTTTGTGATAAGTGAGATAGATATTGATCGCTGCATGAATGACCGCCACAGATACAACAGCGATTCATGGGCTGATGTGCCGGATGTGATAAAAGTAATTTTAAATGGTGAAAACCGGATGAAGGATTATCAAATATGGCCAAAGAAAGTTAATCCGTATCCGTTTGTACCAAATGATAAAAACAACCGAAAAAACCGCTGCATGGAGATTTTGTCGCTTCAGGCAAAAGGTCTGGAACAGAGACTCATATCCACCGGAATAAAAAATGTTGTTCTTGGAATATCCGGCGGTCTGGACAGCACACTTGCACTTTTGGTATGCTGTGATGCATTTGAAGCACTTGGCATTCCGAAGAGAAATATCTATGGTATTACAATGCCAGGATTTGGAACTACATCTACTACAAAGACAATTGCTGACAGGCTTATGGAAGAATTTGGAGTGACAGCCGTGGAAGTTAATATTGAGGCTGCATGCAGACAGCACATGAAGGATATAGGACATCCGGATGATGTTTTTGACGTGACATATGAAAACATTCAGGCCAGAGAGCGTACGCAAGTATTATTCGATTATGCAAACATGGTAGACGGACTTGTAATCGGTACAGGTGATATGTCAGAGCTTGCACTTGGCTGGTGCACCTACAACGGTGACCATATGAGCAATTATGCCGTGAACTGCAGTGTACCAAAGACACTTGTTAAATACATTGTACAGGCTTATGCCAGCGAGTGCGCGTCAACGGATGAAATGAAAAATGTGCTTTGCGAAATAGCAGACCTGCCTATTTCTCCTGAACTACTGCCGCCGGATAAAGACGGTAACATAGCACAGAAAACAGAGGAGAGCATCGGCAAATATGACCTTCATGACTTCTTCCTTTATCATTTTCTGCGTAATGGAGAAAGCCGGGATCGGATATTAAAACTTGCAGAGATTGCTTTTGCAAATGTAAGTAAGGGTGAAATAGAAAAGACTCTGGAAACATTCTTTACGCGTTTCAGGCAGCAGCAGTTTAAGCGTTCATGCATACCTGACGGACCAAAGGTGGGAACTGTTTCATTATCTCCTAGAGGTGATCTGAGAATGCCAAGCGATATGGTGGAATTGTATTAGGCCGAAGTGCAAAAAGATGAAAGAAATATTAGCTAACCACAAATGAACATCTAGTCACAGCGTAAGAAAACCGGGAGACCGGGAACGCAGCAGGGGGCACACCCTCATGTAAGCGACTAGCGAAGCTGTTTAGATACTGTAGAATTATGCACATGAAACACAGAAATGCCCAGCCATGGATGGCTGGGCAAGGTGTTATGCGCCATGGACGGCGCATAAAAGCCGGTTTCGTCAAGCATAGAAACACTATAAGCATAATTCGTACAGAATCTTAACAGCAAAGCGTTAGCGCACATGAGGGTGTGCCCCCTGCTGCGTTCCCGGTCTCCCGGTTTTCGTAGTCATGCCATGACACTGAATTACGCAGTCTTTCCTGTATAAAGCTGATAATACTTTCCCTTCTTTGAAATCAGCTCATCATGACTTCCCCTTTCAATAATGCGTCCCTGCTCCAAAACCATAATGCAGTCGCTGTTTCTGACAGTAGAAAGCCTGTGTGCGATAACAAATGTAGTACGGCCATGCATGAGCTTATCCATGCCGTCCTGAACAATACGCTCGGTACGTGTATCAATTGAGCTTGTAGCCTCATCGAGGATGAGCACAGGCGGATCGGCGATAGCGGCACGCGCAATGGCTAGAAGCTGGCGCTGGCCCTGGCTTAGGTTTGCACCGTCACCTGTCAGTACAGTATTGTAGCCGTCAGGAAGCTGGCGGATAAACGTATCGGCGTTTGCCAGGCGGGCAGCTGCGTATACTTCATCATCTGTGGCATCAAGCTTGCCGTAGCGGATGTTTTCCATGACAGTAGCTGTGAAAAGATGGGTATCCTGCAAAACAATGCCAAGAGAGTGGCGCAGATCAGCCTTTTTAATCTTGTTTATATTGATGCCGTCATATCTTATCTTGCCGTCTGCTATATCGTAGAAGCGGTTGATAAGGTTAGTGATGGTAGTCTTTCCAGCTCCGGTGGTGCCGACAAAGGCAATCTTCTGACCGGGTGTTGCAAAAAGATCCACATCGTGCAGTACAATTTTCTCAGGCACATATCCGAAATCCACATCGTCAAATACTACATCGCCCTCAAGCTTTTTGTAGTCCACAGAGCCGTCAGCCTGATGAGTATGCTTCCATGCCCATAAGCCGGTGTGCTCAGGTGTTTCAGTGAGTTTTCCGTTTTCTTCCTTAGCATTTACCAGTGTGACATAGCCCTCGTCAGTCTCAGGCGCTTCATCGAGCAGTGAGAAGATACGGTCACATCCGGCAAGAGCCATGATGATACTGTTGAACTGCTGGCTGACCTGCGAGATAGGCATGTTAAAGCTCTTGTTAAAGGTCAGAAAGCTCGCAAGCTTACCAAGGGTCAGACCGCCAAAGCCTGAAAGAGCCATAACACCGCCGGCAAGAGCGCAGAGCACGTAGCTTAGATTTCCAATCTGTGCGTTTACAGGACCGAGCATGTTGGAGTACATGTTGGCATTGTAGGCGCTTTCAAAGAGTTCATCGTTTATTTTGTCGAAGGCTTCAATATTTTCCTGCTCGTGGGTAAATACCTTGACCACCTTCTGGCCGTTGAGCATTTCCTCGATGAAGCCGTTAACCTTGCCGAGGTCGCGCTGCTGAGCGAGGAAATAGCGGCTGGAGAAGCCTGCAAATTTCTTTGTCACGACTGTTGTTACGATTACCATCACGATAGTTAGTACGGTGAGCGGAATATTTAATATGACCATTGAAACAAAAACGCTCACAACAGTGATAGCACTGTTAAGTATCTGCGGAAGACTCTGGCTGATGAGCTGGCGGAGTGTATCGATATCGTTTGTATAAATTGACATGATATCGCCGTGCGCATGTGAGTCAAAGTATCGGATTGGCAGATCCTGCATATGGGAAAAGAGCTCAACACGCAGGTTCTTAATGGTGCCCTGTGATACGTAGATCATTATTTTGCTGTATGCAAACGTACTGATGACGCCGATGCCGTAGAATACGGCGACCCTTCCCATTGCTGCAAGGAGTGGTCCGTAGTCGGGACTTCCTGTCTTAAGCAGTGGTACTATATAGTCATCAATCAAATTTTTGGTAAACATGGTTCCCTGCACATTTGCAAGTACACTGACAAAGATACATATCACAACAATTATGCAGGCCGGTAAATATTTCTTGAAAATAAATCCCATGAGGCGCGCAAAAAGCTTACCGGGATTTTTAATTTTGGGTTTTGGACCTCGTGGTCCTCTTGGTCCTGGCATCAGGCAGCACCTCCTTCATCAAAGTCTCCTCCGCCGTTTGTCTGGGAATCGTAAACATCGCGGTAGATTTCATTATTTTTAAGCAGATTTTCGTGAGTGTCAAAGCCGTCCACTTTTCCGTCATTCATCACGATGATACGGTCAGCATCCATGACTGATGAGATACGCTGTGCGATGATGAGCTTAGTGGTTCCCGGTATTGTTTTTGCGAGGGCAGCACGGATTTTTGAATCTGTTGCTGTATCTACAGCCGAGGTGCTGTCATCGAGTATGAGTATCCTTGGCTTTTTAAGCAGAGCCCTTGCGATACACAGACGCTGCTTCTGGCCACCGGATACGTTGGTTCCACCCTGCTCTATGTAGGTGTTGTACTTGTCAGGGAAGGACTCGATAAAGTCATCGGCGCATGCCATTTTGCAGGCCTCAATACACTCATCTGTGGTAGCGTTTTTGTCACCCCAGCGCAGATTTTCGAGTATGGTGCCCGAAAAAAGCACGTTTTGCTGGAGCACGACAGCTACCTTGTTTCTGAGAGTGTCCATATCGTATTCACGCACATCGTGGCCTCCGACGATTACAGAGCCGGTGTCTGTGTCGTAGAGCCGACTTATCAGGTTTACAAGGGAAGATTTCGAGCTTCCGGTTCCTCCTATGATGCCGATGGTCTCACCGGATTTTATGTCTAGATTTATATCTGACAGAACCGGAGTTTCGGCGGTGTCTGAATATCTGAAGGTTACATGCTTAAAGCTTATGCTTCCGTCAGGCACATCGTAAAGCGGTTCCTTTGGATTGTGCAGTGTGCTCTGCTCATTTAATACCTCGCTGATTCGTCTTGCGGATGCGAGTGAGAGTGAAATCATTACAAACACCATCGAGAGCATCATGAGGTTCATCAGAATATTCATGCAATAGGTGAGAAGAGCCATCAGATCACCTGTAGTGAGAGTGCTGCTTACCACCATATGAGCTCCGAGCCAGCTTATTAACAGGATGCAGGCATACACTGTAAACTGCATGAGCGGAGAGTTGTATACCACAAGGCTTTCTGCCTTCACAAATACGTCGTAGATATTTTGTGCTGCCTTTGAAAAACGTTTCTTCTCATAATCCTCACGGACGTATGCCTTTACAACGCGGATAGCGGATACGTTTTCCTGTACGCTTTCATTCAGGTCATCATAGCGCTTGAAGGCTCTGTCGAAGTATTTCATGGCCGCCTTACTGATGAAAAGCAGTAAAGCTCCAAGCACAATGACAGCGATTAAGTATATTGTCGCAAGGCAAGGGCTGATGAAAAATGACATAGCCATCGCACATATTATGGATGCAGGGGCTCTCATAGCCATGCGAAGCAGCATCATGTAAGCATTCTGGATGTTGGTCACATCGGTTGTCATACGTGTGACAAGACTCGCGGATGAGAATCTGTCGATATTTGCAAAGGAAAAGGTCTGGATGTTGCGAAACATTGCAGCACGCAGATTCTTTCCAAAGCCCATGGCGGCCTTTGCACCATATTTTGCACCGAGACATCCTGTCAAAAGACCAAACAGTGCTGCGACAATCATCCACACACCCATGATATAGATATGCCTTGTGTCGCCCATATTGACACCGTTGTCGATGATTGATGCCATGAGAAGAGGGATTATGGTATCCACAGCCACCTCAAGCAGCATGAAAACAGGTGTCGCAATCGAAGCCCATTTGTATTCCTTTATTTGGGCACCTAGTGTTTTTAACATATGTTTTGTCCTTTCTTCTTATATTTCATATTTGATTAAAACAAACTTCCCACATTTATGGTAATGTGGTTAACTAAAAAAATACTTGCATTTAATTAGTTAGTGTGCTAACTATATTATAGATATACTTTTTTTATTGTCAAGAAAAATCTATGAAAGGATTTCAGATATGAAGGAGTTTACACCGGATAAATACTTAGGACACAAGATAAACCGCATCAGCAGGAGTATAGACAGATATTTTGACAGAAAAAGGTGCAGTAAAACAGAATGTATACCGCGAAGCCAGGGGATGATGATTGGATATATAATGGATAATCAGGGCCAAAATATATTTCAAAAGGATATCGAAGCAAAGTTTCATCTGTCAGGAGCCACAGTGACAAATATGCTTAAAAGTCTTGAAAAAAACGGCTATATCGTGCGCACACCTATGGAAAATGATGCAAGGCTTAAGAGGATTGAGCTGACGCAAAAAGCACTGGACCACGAAAACAGGGTAAGGGAAAATATAATGGTAATAGAGGAAGCCATGCACGAAGGCTTTTCTAAGGAGGAGTTTAACATGATGCTTGGCTTTTTGGACAGAGTGATTGACAATATGGAAAAGCTTAACAAGTAACAAAATAATTACAGAGTTGAAAAAGTAGCATAAATATTGTGGATTTTTTTGTGCAATAAGTCAAAATGCTACAAAATATTGTTGAGCGTATTGACATAGCAACAATATCTTGTATAATTTAGATTGTCATCAAAAGACAGATGCACAGATTTGTATTAAATAATATGGCATTTTATATGTAGCTATATCGTAATTGTTTGGTGAAAAGCCCGCTTTACATTGCAGGGCAGTGACATGAATTAATGATTACATCTCATTTATAGCTGCATATTTTGTGCCATTACACATGATAAAATGTATATATATAGTATGTGTATTGA
>ENA-OXWW01000183-OXWW01000183.1-human-gut-metagenome-genome-assembly--contig:-NODE-183-length-7659-cov-3.788269_pt1 | contig 7659 bp, 5 predicted proteins | sample MGYA00244694_ERZ652731 | MGnify/ENA primary metagenome ERZ652731 (study PRJEB26926, sample SAMN06164421) | human gut metagenome | biome: ENVO:00009003; feature: ENVO:2100002; material: ENVO:00002003... | reverse complement strand
TATTTTAAAATACAGGCTCACGCAGCCAAACAATGAGTATACAACAAAAGGGAGGAAAAATAACATGAGAACTAGCGGTGTATTAATGCCAATCTCATCACTGCCATCACAGTATGGTATTGGAACTATGGGAAAGGAGGCAAGACGTTTTGTCGATTTCCTTGAGAAGGGAGGTCAGACATACTGGCAGATTCTTCCAATCTGTCCTACCAGCTATGGAGATTCTCCATACCAGTCATTTTCAAGCTTTGCAGGCAATCCTTATTTTATCGATCTTGAGCTTTTATGCAAGGACAAGCTTCTGACAAAGAAGGAGTGCGAGTCATATAAGTGGGGCAAAAAGCCACAGTATGTAGACTATGGCATTATGTATGTCAACAGATATGCTCTTTTAAGAAAGGCATATGAGCGTTTTTCAAAGAAAACACCGGCTGACTATGAGGCATTCTGCAGTAAAGAGGCAGAGTGGCTTGATGAGTACACGCTCTTTATGGCATTAAAGGATGCCAATGGCGGAGTGGCATGGAGCGAGTGGGATGATGCTCTCAAGTTTAGAAAACCTGAGGCTATGGAAGAAGCAAAGGAGAAGTATGCTGATGATATTGCCTTCTACAAGATGCTCCAGTATCTCTTCTTCAAGCAGTGGACTGCTTTAAAGGCATATGCTAATGAAAAGGGCATAAGAATTATCGGAGATGTACCTATTTATGTTGCCATGGATTCAGCAGATGTATGGGCTAATCCTACACAGTTCTATCTCGATAAAGACTTAAATCCAATCGAGGTGGCAGGCTGTCCTCCTGATGCCTTCTCAGCTGACGGACAGCTCTGGGGCAATCCTCTTTTCAGATGGGATGTTATGAAGAAGGACAGCTACAGCTGGTGGACAAAGCGTATCAGTGCTATGGCAAAGCTTTATGATATCGTGCGAATCGATCATTTCAGAGGTTTTGATTCATTCTATGCTATTCCTGCAAAGGATGATACAGCAAAGAACGGTGTATGGAAAGATGGACCTGGCATGGATTTATTCAACGTGCTTGAGAAGAAGCTTGGCAAGCTTCCTATCATCGTGGAGGACCTCGGCTTCCTCACACCTTCCGTAAAGAAGCTTTTAAAGGATTCAGGCTTCCCTGGCATGAAGGTTATCCAGTTTGCCTTCGATTCAAGAGAAGATAGCGATTATCTGCCACATAACTATCCGCAGCACTGTGTTGTATACACAGGTACCCATGACAATGACACAGTTATGGGCTGGATGAAGACAGCTCCAAAGGATTGCGTAAGGTTTGCAAAGGATTACTTAAACCTCACAAAGGAGGAAGGCTACAACTGGGGTATGATGCGTGCGGCATGGTCATCAGTTGCCGATATGGCTATTGTTCCTATGCAGGATCTGCTTGGACTTGATTCAAAGGCCCGTATCAACATTCCTTCAACTACCGGTGGCAACTGGCAGTGGAGAGCTACTCCTGAGCAGATAGACAATAAGCTTGCAAAGAAGCTTCACAAGTGTATGCAGATGTACGCACGTCTGAGAGAGGAGCCTGAGGAGGCTTCTGACAAATCAGATGCTAAAGAAACAGCTGATGCTTCTACAAGCAAGACAGCAGGATGTGAGAAAAAGGCTGCTAAGTAGTTTGGTTTAAAATACTATATATTATTACAAAAGACCACAGGTTATCTGTTTTGAAGCCTGTGGCCTTTTTATGTGTAATAATTCAAAGAGCAGGTGAATACACTTTGATTATAGAATAAAGTGTATGGAGGAAGCTTTTATGGGCAGTACTATGGACAGTAAAGAGTTTGATTTATATAAAGATATCAGATGCCGCACAAACGGCGAGATTTACATAGGTGTCGTCGGTCCTGTGCGCACAGGCAAGTCCACATTTATAAAGCATTTCATGGAGCTTTGTGTAATTCCGAAGATGGACAATGAGTATGCTAAAAAGCGTGCAGTCGATGAACTGCCGCAATCAGGCAAAGGAAAGACTATTATGACGACTGAACCGAAATTTATTCCACAGGATGCGGTTACTATCAGTCTGGATGATGGCAGCGCTGTGAAGGTACGCCTTGTGGACTGTGTGGGTTTTACAGTGGGGGATGCCGTCGGTTATCTCGAGGAGGACGGCGAGCGTATGGTCAAAACACCGTGGTTCGACGAGGATATTCCTTTTGAGGAGGCTGCAGTTGTAGGTACAAAAAAGGTAATAGAGGAGCATTCGACAGTGGCTGTGCTTGTAACCACTGACGGCAGCATAGGCGATATAAAAAGACAAAGCTATGAGGCAGCAGAAAGAGAAACCGTCATGCAGCTTGAGACTTCAGGAAAGCCATTTGTAATTGTGGTAAATACTACAAAGCCTTTTGCGGCAGAAACGAGACTTTTATGCGAGTCACTTAGCAGAGAGTATAAAGCGGCTGCCATTCCTATAGACTGTGAAAAGCTTTGCATGGGACAGATTACAGATATCATGGAAAAGCTCTTATATGAATTTGCAGTCACGAGAGTGGACTATGATATACCGAAATGGGTGCAGCTTCTGCCTTATGACAATCATGTAAAGCAGGCTGTAATTACATATGCAAAGACTTATCTTGCAAGGGCTTCAAAGCTGAAGGATGTCGCACTGATGAGCACTGATATGCCTGAATCGGATGGGGATATATTAAAAGCGGTATCTCTTGCCGGGATGGGGCTGTCTGATGGTGTGGTAAAGGTTAAAATTGAGATTGCAGAGAAGTACTACTACGAGAATATTTCCGCGCTGTGCGGTGTGACTGTTTCCGGGGAAAAGGAGCTGATTTCCCTGATTCTTTCACTCACTGAGGAAAAGAATGAATACGAAAAGATTAAGGATGCTTTTTCATCGGTGCAGCAGAAGGGTTATGGTGTTGTGATGCCACAGCTGCCTGATATACGAATGGAGGAGCCGGTGCTTATAGCCCATGGAAACAAGTTTGGCGTAAAAATGAAGGCTATTTCACCGTCAATACATATGATAAGGGCTAATATCGAGACCGAGATAGCACCGATAGTCGGAAGCAGGGAACAGGCAGAGGATCTGATAGATTACATCAAAAATGGTGAAAACAGTGACAGCGGAGTCTGGAAGACTAATATTTTTGGAAAGTCTGTCGGTGAGCTTATGGAGGACGGAATAAGAAGCAAAATAATGCAGATGGATGATGAGTGCCAGATAAAGCTTCAGGAAACCATGCAAAAGATTGTGAATGACTCAAATGGCGGCATGATTTGTATAATTATATAATGATATGAGGGTCAAAAGGTATTTTGACCCTTTAATCATATAATTATTGATTGGTAATTAGAGTAAAATCACTATATTTTACGAAATATAAGTTGACTATATAGCATAAAGATAGCATAATGATACATAAAGACTGATTTCTTTGCGGAAAGAGAGAAAAAAAGCGAAAGAGAGTAGGTTACATGCAGATAATTTTTATACATCACAGTTGTTTTCTTGTGGAACTGGATGACAAGGTGCTTATATTTGATTATTTTGATGGAGACAAGGTGGAGGGTATGCATTTTACCGGAAAGCTGCCATCTTATGAGCCGGATACAAAAATCTATATGTTTGCAAGTCACAGCCACAAGGATCATTATGATATGGATATTTTGCGTCTGGCTGACAAATATCCGAATATACATTATATTTTTTCAAAGGATATCCGTATCAGTCCGCATTTTTTATCAAAGCATGGCATTGATCCCGCTGTCAGGGACAGGGTAACATTTGTTTCACCAGACAATACATATCATGTGGATGATCTGGATATAATGACACTTAGATCCACCGATGCCGGTGTGGCGTTTTACGTCACTTCTAACGGAGTGAGCCTGTTTCATGCCGGTGATTTAAACGACTGGGAGTGGGATGGCGCAGGAGACCTGATAAACGGCAGAGTGCGCAGAGCCTTCAGACATGAGATAAAAAAGCTTTCGGAAAAACCAATAAACGTGGCTTTTTTCCCGATGGATCCAAAGCTTATGGAGTATCAGTTCAAGGGGTTTGATTTCTTTTTACAAAATACTTCGGCAGAGTTTGTTTTCCCTATGCACATGTGGCAGGACTACAGCGGTATCATTGAATACAAGAAGAGACTCAGCAATAAGGACAAGGCTGACAGGGTTATTGAGATTGAACGTGAAAATCAGACGTTCGCTTTTGGAGAGAACTATTGAATTATTTCACAAATTCATTTATAATAAATTAGTTCAATAAATTTAGGAGGGTAATTATGGGGGACTTTTTCATGTGCGTAGCACAATATGTTATTATTATGATTGTTTTGGCGGCCATAGGTTTTTGTGGGGCTTTAATAGGGGTAAAGCTTCGTAAAATGAAGGACGCAAAGACAAAAGAATAGGAGATTCAAGTAATGAAGAAGAGTTATGGCGTTAACGAATTACGTCGTATGTACCTTGAGTTCTTTGAGAGCAAGGGACATCTCGCAATGAAGAGTTTTTCACTGGTGCCTCACAATGACAACAGTCTGCTTCTTATTAATGCAGGTATGGCACCGCTTAAACCATATTTTACAGGACAGGAGGTTCCACCGAGACGTCGTGTGACTACATGCCAGAAGTGTGTCAGAACAGGTGATATCGAGAATGTAGGTAAGACAGCTCGTCATCTTACATTTTTTGAGATGCTCGGAAACTTCTCGTTTGGCGATTATTTCAAGCATGAAGCAATCGCATGGTCATGGGAATTTTTGACAGAGGTGCTCGGTCTTGAAAAGGACAGGCTTTATCCTTCCATCTATGGTGAGGATGATGAGGCATTTGATATCTGGACTAAGGAAGTAGGAGTGCCGGGAGATCGTATTACACGTTTCTACAGAGATCCAAAGACCGGTGAGTGTGACAACTTCTGGGAGCATGGCGCAGGTCCTTGCGGTCCTTGCTCTGAGATTTACTACGACCGCGGTGAGAAGTACGGCTGTGGCAAGCCTGATTGTAAGGTAGGCTGTGACTGTGACCGTTTCATGGAGGTGTGGAACAATGTATTCACACAGTTTAACGGTGACGGACACGGTGGATACACTGAGCTTGAGCACAAGAACATTGATACAGGTATGGGACTTGAGCGTCTTGCTGTTGTAATGCAGGATGTTGATTCGGTATTCGATATTGATACAATGAAGGCTATCCGTGACAAGGTCTGCGAGCTTTCAGGCAAGAAATATCATGTCGATGAGATGGACGATGTTTCTATCCGTCTTATCACAGACCATATCCGTTCGTCTACATTCCTTATTTCTGACGGAGTTATGCCATCTAACGAGGGCAGGGGCTATGTGCTTCGCCGTATCATCAGACGTGCCGCTATGCATGGACGTACACTTGGCATACAGGGAGCCTTCCTTGGCAAAATCGCGCAGGTTGTCATCGATGAGAGCAAGGACGGTTATCCGGAGCTTGAGGAGAGAAAGGATTTTATCCTTAAGGTACTCACTCAGGAGGAGGAGAAGTTCGCAAAGACCATCGACCAGGGACTTGGTATCCTTGCAGATATGGAAGAACATATGAAGGCTGACGGGGGCAAGGTGCTTTCAGGAGAGAATGCATTCAAGCTTTACGATACATACGGCTTCCCTGTAGACCTCACGGCAGAGATTCTCGAGGAGAAGGGCTTCACATATGATGAGGCTGGCTTTGAGAGTTGTATGGAGGCTCAGAGACAGAAGGCAAGAGGAGCCCGCAAGGAAACAAATTATATGGGTGCTGATGCCAATGTTTACAATGATATAGATTCTGAAATTACTACAGAGTTCACAGGCTATGACAAGCTTACTGACACAGCTGAGATTGCTTTCCTTACCACATCGGATGATGTAGTCGAGGCTCTTTCAGATGGTGATAAGGGTTCTGTAATCGTGCCAAACACACCTTTCTATGCCACAATGGGTGGTCAGCAGGGTGACAAGGGTATCATAAAGACTGAGAGCGGTACATTTGTTGTTGAGGATACAGTAAAGGTTGTCGGCAACAGATATGCACATGTAGGTTATGTCTCAGAGGGTATGATCCGCACAGGCGAGAAGGCTACACTTTCTGTTGATACAAAAACAAGAACAAACACATGCAGAAATCACTCTGCCACTCATCTGCTTCAGAAGGCACTGCGTGAGGTGCTCGGCACACATGTAGAGCAGGCAGGTTCTTACCAGGATGCTGAGAGAACACGTTTTGATTTCTCTCATTTTTCTGCTATGACTGCTGAGGAGATTAAAAGGGTTGAGGATATTGTAAACGAGAAAATCAACGAAGCTATTGAAGTTCGCACAGATATCATGACTGTCGATGAGGCTAAAAAGACAGGTGCCATGGCTCTCTTCGGCGAGAAATACGGTGAAAAGGTACGTGTCGTATCAATGGGCGATTTCTCAAAGGAGTTCTGCGGTGGTACACATGTAAAGAATACATCTGATATCAAGGCATTCAAGATTCTTTCGGAGAGTGGTGTGGCTGCAGGCGTAAGACGTATCGAGGCTATCACAGGCGACAATGTATTCGCTTATTACAGCAATATGGAGAAGGAGCTTGAGGAGGCTGCTAAGGTTGTTAAATCAACTCCTGCCAACCTCAAAGAGAGACTTGAGCACCTGATTGCTGAGATGAAGGCACTTCAGAGTGAGAATGAGTCTCTTAAGAGCAAGGCAGCAAAGGATGCGCTTGGCGATGTTATGGATCAGGTAGTTGATGTAAACGGCATCAAGCTTCTTGCAACAAGTGTTGACGGCGTTGATATGAACGGACTGCGTGATCTTGGCGATTCCCTCAAGGAAAAGCTTGGCGAGGGAGTTATCGTGCTTGCTTCTTCAAATGAAGGCAAGGTAAATCTTGTTGCCATGGCAACAGACGCTGCCATAAAGAGCGGTGCGCATGCAGGAAACTTAATCAAGGCAATCGCCTCAAAGGTAGGCGGTGGCGGCGGTGGACGCCCTAACATGGCTCAGGCCGGTGGAAAGAACCCGGCAGGTATTCCTGATGCTATTGCTTCAGTAAAGGACGCACTTTCAGGTATGATTAAGTAACAAAAATGCTTATATAGTGCTTTAAAATGCATCTTTTAAAAAATAGGTCTAAATTTGTCAAAAAAATCAAATTAGACCTATTTTTTTTTGTGAAAGTATGGTAAAATTGTACTAAATTATAAATTGAGATTAAACTGAAAGGATGAATATGTATGAAGAGGTTAATAGCTGCAACACTTGTGGCTGCCATTGGGGTTTCATTACTTACTGGATGCGGAGTATCAAATAAATCACATGACAATACACAGGTGGGGACGACGGAGAATTCTTCGGATGAAGCGAAGAATAAGGAAGTAAAGATGCACGTCTGGTGTTCGAAAGATGATGTGGATATTACTACACAGATGATTGAAAGCTTCAAGGAGGCTAATAAAGGAACTGATTTTAATATAATTATCGAGGAGTCAGAGGATTCTGATGCCAGAGATAATATATTATCAAATGTGCATAATGGTGCGGATGTATTCCCTATAGCGGATGACCAGATAACTTCTATGGTAGCGGGAGGCGCTCTTTATGAGATAGAGGATGTGCTGTCTCTTATACACCTCTCCGAGCCCCCGAGACCGTACTAGATCTCGT
>ENA-OXWW01000182-OXWW01000182.1-human-gut-metagenome-genome-assembly--contig:-NODE-182-length-7662-cov-3.278428_pt1 | contig 7662 bp, 8 predicted proteins | sample MGYA00244694_ERZ652731 | MGnify/ENA primary metagenome ERZ652731 (study PRJEB26926, sample SAMN06164421) | human gut metagenome | biome: ENVO:00009003; feature: ENVO:2100002; material: ENVO:00002003... | reverse complement strand
TACGAGATCTAGTACGGTCTCGTGGGCTCGGAGATGTGTATAAGAGACAGACAAATCACTTTGTCCGATTGATTTTACAAAACCGGCCTTTGAGGTGCATAATAAAATCAGAGGACTTAATCCGTGGCCGATTGCCACAACCGAAATTAACGGTAAAAAGATAAAGGTTCATTCTTCTTTGCTCTGTGAAAAGAGCGGAAAAGCGGGAACTGTAATCAGCACAAAACCGCTGATTGTTGCCTGCGGTGAAAAGTCGGTTGAGCTTTGTGAAATTCAGCCTGAGGGCAAAAAGAAAATGACCGCCGAGGCATTTCTTGCCGGCCACAGGCTTTCTGTCGGCGATGTAATCGGTTAAAAATTCCCGTCTGCAATATGCAGACAGAAAGGTGTTTGATTTATGGGCTTCTTTTACGGATTTGATATGACCTATCTTGTGTTTATTGTTCCTTGTATCATAATAACATTGATTTGTCAGGTCAAAGTTAAAACAACTTTTTCAAAATATTCACAGATAAGAAATTCAAGAAATATGACAGGCGCTCAGGCGGCTGAATATGTTCTTCGTCAGCACGGTGTAACAGGTGTCAGAATTGAACATGTTGCAGGCAGTATGACAGACCATTTTGACCCGAGAACAAATGTAATCAGACTTTCCGACACGGTTTTTAACAGCACCTCCGTTGCGGCTGTAGGCGTTGCCTGTCATGAGGCAGGTCATGCAGTTCAGCACGCAGAAAATTATCTGCCTAACAGAATCCGTTCGTTTATTCTTCCTGTTGCAAGACTCGGTTCAAGCCTCAGTTGGATTTTTATTATAGTCGGTTTTTGTTTTACACAGAGAGTAGGTTTTGTATTTCTTTATATAGGTATAATCCTGTTTGCGCTTTCTGTACTCTTTACAATCGCAACACTTCCCGTAGAGTTTGATGCATCAAAAAGAGCGCTTGAAACAATCAGAAACGGCGATCTTCTTTACGGTGAAGAATACACAGGAGCAAAGAGAGTGCTTCAGGCAGCCGCAATGACATATGTTGCAGCGGCCCTTACTGCAATTATGCAGCTTTTAAGATTAATTATAATTGCGAACAATCGCAGAAGATAATTTATTTTGGAGATTAAAATGGCAAACACACGCAATATTGCACTGAATGTGCTGCTTAAAATTGAAAATGAGGGAGCATATTCAAATATTGCTTTGAATAATGCCATAAAGGAAAACCGTCTTTCGGGTGTTGACAGCTCTTTTGTGTCAGCACTCGTTTACGGCGTTCTGGAAAGAAGAATCACGCTTGATTATATTATCAGGTCTTATTCTAAAATTCCGTTAAGGAAAATTGAAACAAAAACAAAAAATATTCTTCGCCTTGGAATACTCCAGCTTTTGTTTATGGACAAAGTTCCCGACAGTGCGGCAGTCAACGAAAGCGTTAATCTTGCCAAAAAGCACAAACTTCAGAAATCATCGGGTTTCATAAACGGAATTCTTCGTAATATCACAAGGGCAGAGGATAAATATACATTACCCGATGAAAAGGACAGGGTTCGATATCTTTCGGTAAAATATTCTGTTCCCGAAAATATTGTAAAATTGTGGATTAATTCTTACGGAGAAAATAATGCCGAACAGCTTTTGGCATCTCTTAACGGCAGAGCAAAAATCTGTTGCCGTGTTAATACCCTCAGAACAGATGCAGACACATTAATTAAGAAATTATCCGATGAGGGCGTTGTTGCGGAGAAAATTCCCTTTATTGACAACGCACTCTATCTTGAAAATACAGGCTCGGTTGAAAGACTCAGAGCGTACAAGTCCGGACTTTTTCATATTCAGGATGCGTCAAGCCAGCTTTGCGTGAATTTTCTTGACGCAAAGCCTCGCAATATTATGCTTGATGTATGTTCCGCACCGGGCGGAAAGTCGTTTTCGGCGGCTCAGTATATGAACAATCGTGGCAGAATTTTTTCCTGCGATATGTTCGACCATAAACTGAAACTGATTTCGGCAGGTGCTAAAAGGCTTGGCATCACTTGTATTTCAACGCTTCTGCGTGATGCGTCAACCAATGACACGGCACTTCCTGTGGCGGACAGAATCCTCTGCGATGTTCCGTGCAGCGGTCTTGGAATCATGTCAAGAAAACCCGAAATCAGATACAAGGACGACCTTGTTTCCAACGATTTGCCGGATTTGCAGTACAGGATTCTCTGTGCAAGTGCGGATAATCTGGCAGTAGGCGGTAAGCTTGTCTATTCTACCTGTACATTGAATCCTGATGAAAACAATAAAAACACAAAGCGTTTTCTTGAGGAACATCCCGATTTTTACGGAATACCGTTAAAACTTCCAAACGGAATTGCCCGTGCATTTGATGAAGAACCATACGAAATAACACTTATGCCGCACACCTGCGGAACAGACGGATTTTACATCAGCTTATTCGGAAAGAAGGCGTCAAATTGAATAATTTAACGGATATCAAGTCAATGACGCTTGATGAGCTGACTGAATTTGTCACAGAAAACGGTTTCCCAAAGTTCAGAGCAAAGCAGATTTATGATTGGTTGTACAAAAATGTGACCGATTTTGACAATATGCGTAACATTCCTGCCGATTTAAAGGCTTTTTTGAAATCAAGTAGTTACATTTCTGTTGCAAATATTGAAAAAAAACTTGTTTCAAGGTATGATAAAACAGTCAAGTACCTTTTTTCGTTTAATGACGGCGAATGTGTAGAGTCTGTTGTAATGAGTTACAAGCACGGATATTCAATCTGTATCTCAACACAGGTTGGTTGTAAAATGGGTTGTACATTTTGTGCAACAGGCAAAAGCGGTTTTTCACGGAGTCTTGCACCGTCGGAAATGCTCGGACAGATTGAGGCCGCACAGCGTGACCTTAAAATAAGAATTTCTAACATTGTTCTTATGGGAATGGGTGAACCGCTTGATAATTTTGATAATGTTGTAAAATTTCTCAGACTTGTTTCGTCCGACAACGGTCTTAACATTGGAATGCGACATATTACGCTCTCAACCTGCGGTATAGTTCCGAAAATTTATGAGCTTGCAAAACTTCATCTCGGAATAACGCTTTCCGTTTCATTACACGCGCCGAACGATGAGATAAGGCAGCGAACAATGCCCATTGCAAGAAAATATTCTATTGAAGAATTATTAAAGGCTTGCTCAGATTATTTCAAAACAACAGGCCGTAGAGTTACATTTGAATACTCTATGATAAGCGGAGTTAATGACAGCGATGAAAACGCAAGAGAGCTTGCAAAACGACTTGAGGGTACACAAAGCCATGTTAATCTGATCCCCGTCAATACTGTTGAGGGAACAGGCTACTTAAAAAGCAATATTAAAAGACAGCAGGCATTCATAAATATTCTTGCTGCTAAAAATATCGGAGCAACCGTGCGCAGAACACTCGGGAGTGACATAAACGCATCGTGCGGTCAGCTCAAAAGAAAGCATATTGAAGAAGGAGGTAAATAACTTGGAAGTATTCAGCAAAAGTGATATCGGACTTGTTCGTAATCAGAATCAGGATGACTGTCGCTTCGGAGTTATTTCTCCCAGCTGTGTCTGGGCAGTTGTGTGTGACGGAATGGGCGGTGCAAACGGCGGTAATATTGCCAGCGCAACGGCCGTTGATTATATCAGCACCAAAATTACCGATTTGTACAAAGATGATATGACCAAGGAGCAGATTGGCGAGCTTATGGCAGAAATTGTTGTCAATGCCAATATGAAAGTCTTTGAAATGTCCATGAAAGATCCCGAGCTCACGGGTATGGGAACTACATGTGAATTTGTCTTTGTAAAAGATACAACCGTTCATGTTGTTCATGTCGGTGACAGTCGCACATACGCTATCAGAGGCGGTAAAATCAAGCAGCTTACAGAGGATCATTCCGTTGTTCAGGAAATGGTTCGAAGAGGCGAGCTTACATATGAGCAGGCGCAAAATCATCCGAACAAGAACTTTATAACAAGGGCGCTCGGCATAAAACCGTCCGTTCGCCTTGACTATATTGAAGCCAACTTTATTTACGGTGATGTTCTTCTCATCTGTACCGACGGACTTTCAAATTGCGTCACAACAGGAGATATGGTCAAAATCTGCCATGAAAACCGTGGCGAAGGTCTTATCACAAAGCTTGTTGACAAGGCGAAAGACGGCGGAGGTTCTGATAATATCACAGCTACCGTAATTTACTAAGGATAGGAGTTGACCGTTTTGGATAAATATTTGGGCAAAAGACTTGACGGAAGATATGAAATCCACGAGCTTATCGGTGTCGGCGGTATGGCAAATGTTTACCGTTGTACCGATACAGTCGATGACCGTGAAGTTGCCGTAAAAATTCTTAAAGACGAGTATCTCAACAATGAGGAGTTTATCCGCCGTTTCAAAAATGAATCAAAAGCCATCGCAATGCTTTCACATCCGAATATTGTAAAGGTGTATGATGTAAGCTTTGGCGATATGATTCAGTATATCGTAATGGAATATATTGACGGCATTACCCTCAAAGAATATATTGATCAGCAAGGCATTATTGAGTGGAAAGACGCAATCCACCTGACTGCACAGATTTTAAAGGCTTTACAGCACGCTCACGAGTGCGGAATTGTACACCGTGATATAAAGCCGCAAAATATTATGCTGTTGCAGGACGGTACAATCAAAGTTACCGATTTCGGTATTGCAAGATTTTCCGATAAATCAACACGCACAATGACGGAACAGGCAATCGGCTCTGTTCACTACATTGCCCCTGAACAGGCAAGAGGTGACGCAACTGACGGAAAAACGGACATTTATTCTGTCGGTGTAATGCTCTATGAAATGCTTACGGGAAAGCTTCCGTTTGACGGTGACAGTGCCGTTACAATTGCGCTTATGCAGTTGCAGTCAACACCGAAGCATCCCCGTGAAATCAATCCGGGAATCCCGATAGGTCTTGAGCAGATTACTATGAAGGCAATGGAAAAGCTTCCGTCCGACAGATACACTTCTGCCGCAGAAATGCTTTCTGATATCGAAAGATTCAGACTTAATCCGTCAATCGTTTTTGATTACGGCAACAAGTCTTTTGTTGATAATCAGCCCACAAAGTTTGTTCACTCTCTGCGTGACAGCAGGGTAAGAAATAAAATTGACAACGAGGCAACCAAAGTAGTTGATATGCCGCAGGACGATGTTGTTGTTAAAGAAGAACAGTTTGCCGATGAGGATTTTGTAAAGGAACATAAGCCGTCATACTATGCGGTCAAGGGTATTGTAATTGCGGCTGTTGCAGTATGTGCAATTTTCTTTGCACTTGCAATGTTCAGAGGCTGCTCAACCTCACAGGCTAAGGATGTTGAAGTTCCCGATTATGTCGGCAAATCCTTTGTTTCAATAAAAGAAAATAACCCGAATGATTTTAAGTTTGAGGTTAAGAGTGAATATGATGAGTCAAAGGAAATGGGCGTAATTCTTGATCAAGAGCCTAAGGGCGGTTCAATGAAGGTTAAGTCAGGCTCAACAATCACGGTAACCGTAAACGGAACGGACACAGAGGTTTCTGTTCCTTATGTAACCAATTACAGCGAAAAAGAGGCTTCTCAGGCTCTCAAGGAAAAGAATCTTATTCCTGAAATTGTCTATGTAGAAAACACTAAAACACCAAAGGGCTACACAATTGAGTGCTTCCCGAAAGCAGGTGTAAAAACTACAATCGGTTCAACGGTATATGTATATATTGCAAGCGGTGAGAGAACCAAACAGGTTACACTCCCGTCGGTTGACGGACTTATGCTTTCCGAAGCAAAGCAGACTCTTGTTGATCTCGGACTTACCGTTGAAACAGTTCAGGATGATGAAAGCAAAGAACCAAAGGATACAGTCCTCGGTATGTCGCCTCTCCAGTACGGCAAGGTTGACGCAGGCTCTGTTGTAACCCTGACTGTAAGCTCGGGACTCGGTGACGAAAACACGGTTAATATCTTTGTTGACCTTCCGTCGGATGTTGAAGATTCAGTCGATATGACTGTAATTGTTGACGGTGCGGTTGATTCCCGTAATTCAAAGACGCTTGTTCCGAAATATAACAAGACCTATACTCTTGAGCTCAAGGGCTCAGGCACTTCAACTGTAGTAATTCAGCTTGACGGTCAGGCGTACAGAGAGTATTCGGTTGACTTTGCATCGGCAGCGGTAACCACTACGGCGTCACATGATTATGTCCGTGCGACAACCGCTCCTCCCGAAACCGAACCGTCGACACAGTATTACACAGATCCGTATGTAGCGCCTGACACGACCGTTCAGCCGGTTACGGATGATCCTGAACTTTAATCGGTGAAGTATGGATACTAAAAGCGGAATTTTAATGAAATCAATCGGCGGATTTTACTATGTCCGTGCCGATGGTGAGGATTACGAATGTAAGGCAAGGGGGAGCTTTCGCAAAAGCGGAAACTCTCCCGTAGCGGGGGACAGGGTAAATATATCTGTTCCGAATGACGGCTTTTGTGCGATAGAAGAAATTCTTCCACGCAAAAACAAGCTCCGCAGACCTGCTCTTGCAAATCTTGATATTCTTCTTCTCGTGTGTTCAACTGTTGAACCGTTGCCGAATTTTACGATTATTGACAAAATGACTGCGGCGGCGGTAAACAATAATATGGAACCCGTAATTGTCGTTACAAAAAATGATCTGGAAAACGGAGATAAGATTGCCGATATCTACAGACACGCAGGTTTTGAGGTTTTTCTCTGTTCGGAAGATGATTCTTCACAAACCGAAGAACTCAAAAGCTATCTGTCCGGCAAGGTTTCAGCCTTTATCGGTAACAGCGGCGTCGGCAAGTCCACATTGCTTAATAAGCTTTTTCCATCGCTTTCTCTTGAAACAGGGCAGACAAGTAAAAAACTCGGCAGAGGAAGACATACAACAAGAGTTGTTGAACTGTTTGAACTTGACGGTTGTTTTGTGGCAGACACACCCGGATTTTCAACCGTCGATCTTCAGCGTTACGAAATGATTGACAAAAGCCGGCTGCAATATTGCTTTCCTGAATTTGAAAAATATTTAGGGGACTGTATGTTTACTTCATGTTCGCATACCTGTGAAAAAGGCTGCAGGATTCTTGAGGCGCTCTCTGACGGTGAAATTGAAGAAACCCGTCACCGCAGTTATGTTCAGATGTATAACGAGGTCAAGGACATTAAATCATGGCAGATTAAGGAGTAATTATGCGTTGTGTGATTATTGCAGGCTCGCCTGACACAAATTCGGATTTTTTGTCCGAGGTTATAAAACCTGATGACTATGTGATATGTGCCGACAGAGGCTGCAATTTTGCAAAACAGGCAGGCATTACTCCGAACCTTGTTGTAGGAGATTTTGATTCCGAGCCTGATGTACTGTTTCCAAACTGCGAAACGGTCCGACTTATTCCCGAAAAGGATGATACCGACACAATGCACTCTGTTGACCTTGCACTTGAAAAAAGGTTTGACGAAATAGCAATTCTCGGTGCATTGGGCGGTCGCTTTGACCACAGCTTTGCAAATGTGGCGGTTCTCTCTTATATTCACGAACACGGAAGTAAGCTGTCTCTTATACACATCTCCGAGCCCACGAGACCGTACTAGATCTCGTA
>ENA-OXWW01000149-OXWW01000149.1-human-gut-metagenome-genome-assembly--contig:-NODE-149-length-8209-cov-5.648026_pt1 | contig 8209 bp, 5 predicted proteins | sample MGYA00244694_ERZ652731 | MGnify/ENA primary metagenome ERZ652731 (study PRJEB26926, sample SAMN06164421) | human gut metagenome | biome: ENVO:00009003; feature: ENVO:2100002; material: ENVO:00002003... | reverse complement strand
ATATTATGGTAGTACAACACAACATGCAGGCAGCAAATGCCAACAGAATGCTCAACGTAACAACAAGCGCACAGTCAAAGAGCACAGAGAAGCTTTCATCAGGTTATAAGATCAACCGTGCAGCAGATGATGCAGCAGGACTTACAATTTCTGAGAAGATGAGAAAGCAGATCAAGGGTCTTGACAGAGCTTCAACAAATGCAGAGGATGGCGTATCTTCTGTACAGACAGCTGAGGGTGCATTAACAGAAGTTCACTCAATGCTTCAGAGAATGAACGAGCTTGCAACACAGGCAGCAAACGGCACAAACTCTAAGGATTCAGACCGTCAGGCAATTCAGGATGAGATTGACCAGTTAACAACTGAAATCGACCGTGTATCTGAAACAACCAAGTTCAATGAGACATACCTCTTAAAGGGCGATGCCGGAACAAAGACAATCAACATGAAAGCTCATGACGCAGGTCTTAAGGGAACACTGACAGACAATGGCGATGGAACAGCAACATTCGTAATGGATGCTCTTAATGCTGGTGATAAGGTTTCTATCGGTGGAAAAACTTATACTATTGGATCAGATGAAGCAAAGGTTGACGCTTGGTTTACAGATAATAATATTACTGATGCAGCAAATGCAACGGTTAAAGTAAATGGAACAGAATATAAATATACAACGGGAATAGCCAAAGATGATGCTCAGGATAAAGGAACAGTCGAGGCAGGTTGGTATGCTAATACTATACCTAACGCTCCAAATGGTAAAGATACTGTGACATCGCCAGTTTATGCCAATGTTGATGCAATTAAGGATGCTGTCAAAGCTGGTGCAAAAGCAGAGTTTGGCGGTAAGACAATTACTGCTTTAAATGATACTAAAAACAATTTGACAGGTGTTGCAGAACAAGATGGTATCTCTGATACAGATGCAACAGTTATCTCTAAAAATAAGGCATATGAGCTTGCATCAAAGGAATTACTCAAGGCAAACCAGATTGGCGACACAGAGCATCAAGCAAAAGTAGGTGTCGGTGATGTTGGTACAGAGGTTGACCTTACAAATGGAACAGGAACATTCAAAATCCAGACTGGACAAGCTCAGGTTGCCAACACTTTAAGCTTTAGTCTCCATGTAGGTTCTGACGCTGACATGACAAACAAGATTCAGGTCAACATTGACTCTATGGATTCTGCAAGCCTTGGTATCAAGGGTATCAATGTGAAAGATGATTCAGGAAACGCTGCTACATACGCTATCGACGCTATCTCAGATGCAATCAGCAAGGTTTCATCACAGCGTTCATCCCTCGGTGCAGTTCAGAACCGTCTTGAGCATACAATCAACAACCTCGACAACGTAGTTGAGAATACTACAACAGCTGAGTCTCGTATCCGTGATACAGATATGGCTTCTGAGATGGTTAACTACAGCAAGAACAATATTCTTGCTCAGGCTGGACAGTCTATGCTTGCACAGGCTAATCAGTCTAATCAGGGTGTACTTTCACTCTTACAGTAATCATCTACACTTTAATGTTGTACAAAGCAAAAGAGCTCGAAAGGGCTCTTTTGTTGTGTTGCATTAATATTTTGTTTATAAAAGAGTAAGAAAGTAAACACAGCATTTTCACAATTGCCCCGTATACTGACATTGTAAACAAAAGAAATACTCATATTAATCTTTTTCATATTTTTAGCCGGTGCACTCCACATGTACCGGCTTCCTCTTTGTTGTGGGAAAGCAAAAGTGTTTATATAAGAGATGAAAAATCAGTTGATTTCGTAAAATCCCTCGCTTATAATGATATTAAGGCAGAGAGCATTTCAGTCGATGAATATAAAGAAATAAGCTGGAAAATGCTGGTATCTAATATTCCAATCAATCAGGAATTTAGAGAGGATGTGAGAATTATGTGTAATCTGAGTACAGGAATTGAAGAAAGAGCTACTGAAAAAACAAGCGAAAAGTTTATTCTGAATATGTATAAAAAGGGTTATACATTGGATCAGATCGCAGATGTAGCTGAAACAGGTGTTGATGAAGTTGAGGCAATTATTAAGAAGAAAGAGCCTGCAATGGCGTAACTATCATTATCAAAAATAAAACGTAAATTCTTGCATAACTCCATAGTATATGTTACGATTTTACTGTTGTTAAGACGAATCTAAAGGATGATGCTTGCACGCATCATCCTTTTTAAATACAGGAGAAGTAAATGGATATCAAAAGACAGGAAAGAGCGCCGATTTATGAGGCTCTTGAGGAGTTTAAGAAGAAGAGAGTGGTGCCGTTTGATGTGCCGGGACACAAAAGAGGCAGGGGAAATCCTGAGCTGGTGCATCTGCTCGGAGAAAAGTGTGTAGGGCTTGATGTCAATTCAATGAAGCCGCTTGACAATTTGTGCCATCCGGTTTCGGTAATCAGAGAGGCGGAGGAGCTTGCGGCGGATGCCTTTGGAGCGGCAAATGCTTTTCTTATGGTAGGAGGCACCACCTCTGCGGTGCAGGCCATGATTTTGTCCACTTGCAAGGCAGGAGACAAGATTATACTTCCTAGAAATGTTCATAAAAGCGCTCTTAATGCACTCGTGCTCTGCGGAGCGATACCGGTTTATGTCAATCCGCAGACGAATGCGAAGCTTGGTATTTCGCTTGGAATGGAGATTGATCAGGTGGCGAGGGCTATCGAGGAAAATCCGGATGCAAAGGCTGTGCTTGTAAACAATCCGACGTATTACGGAATCTGTTCTGACCTTAAGTCGATAGTTGCGCTGGCTCATTCGAAGGGAATCAAGGTGCTCACGGATGAGGCACATGGTACACATCTTTATTTTGGAAAGGGGCTTCCGATATCAGGAATGGCAGCCGGGGCAGACATGTCTGCGGTATCGATGCACAAATCGGGAGGAAGCCTGACACAGAGCTCGATTCTGCTCACCGGAAGGGATGTAAATGCTGATTATGTGAGGCAGATTATCAACCTCACACAGACCACGAGCGCATCGTATCTGCTATTGTCAAGCCTTGATATATCAAGAAGAAATCTGGCACTCAGAGGCGAGGAATCCTTTGCCAAGGTGGCACAGATGTCGGAGTACGCAAGGCAGGAGATTAATTCCATAGGCGGCTATTATGCGTATGGGCGTGACCTTGTAAATGGCACGAGCATATATGATTATGATGTGACAAAGCTGTCCATCTATACGCTCGATATAGGGCTTGCCGGAATAGAGGTATATGATCTGCTGCGTGATGAGTATGATATCCAGATAGAGTTTGGAGATATCTGTAATATACTTGCGTATATATCAATCGGTGACAGAATACAGGATATAGAGAGGCTTGTAGGTGCGCTGGAGGATATCAAGCGCCTTTACAGCAAGGACAAGACCGGACTTTTGTCGGGAGAGTACATAAATCCAAAGGTGGCGGTATCGCCGCAGGAGGCGTTTTATTCGCAGAAGAAATCAGTGCGCATTATGGACGCGGTAGGCGCTGTAAGTGGTGAGTTTGTCATGTGTTATCCACCGGGAATCCCGATTCTTGCACCGGGAGAGCTTATCACAAAAGAGATTGCGCAATACATTGTCTACGCAAAGGAAAAGGGCTGTTCAATGCAGGGAACAGAGGATCCTGCGGTAGAATATCTTAAGGTATTGGAGCAGTAAACAGGAGGAAAAGCTATGCAAATGTGGTTTTCACAATATCATACTGCCAATGTCAAGCTGGATGTAAGGATACAGGAGCAGCTTTTTTCAGGGCAGAGTGATTATCAAAAAATAGATGTGTTTAAATCATATGAGTTTGGCAAAATGGTCGCGCTGGATGGCGAGATTGTTTTTTCGGACACAGATGAGTTTATATATGATGAGATGGTCACACATGTGCCGATGGCGGTTCACCCGAATGCCAAAAAGATACTTATAATAGGTGGTGGCGACGGCGGCGTGGCAAAGGAGCTCATCAAATATCCGTCTGTTGAGCATATTGATGTGGTTGAGACAGACAAGATGTTTGTCGATGTATGCAGGCGGTTTTTCCCCGAGGTAGCATGTGGACTTGAGGATGAAAGAATTTCCATGTTTTATGATGATGGTCTGCGATTTTTACGCAGAAAGCATGATGAATATGATCTGATAATCAACGATTCCACAGACCCGCTCGGACATACGGAGGGACTTTTCACAAAAGAGTTTTACGGAAGCTGTTATAAGGCACTGAAGGATGATGGAATCATGGTTTATCAGCACGGCAGCCCTTTTTATGATGAGGATGAGCTTGAGTGCCGGAAAATGCACAGAAAGGTGTATAAATCATTTCCTATAAGCAGGGTATATCAGGCACATATTCCAACCTGTCCGTCAGGCTACTGGCTGTTTGGGTTTGCATCGAAGAAATATCATCCGCTTTATGATCTTGATGCAAAAAGATGGGATGCACTGGGGCTTAAAACCTGGTATTATACAACACATTTACACAGGGGAGCCTTCATGCTTCCGAAATATGTGGAGGATTTACTCGAGGAAGAGGAAACAAAGTAAAACAAATTAGAAAAACTATATCATAACCAAAGCGAATCAGGAGGACAAAAATGAGCAGATTACTTATTATCGGATGTGGTGGAGTTGCGCAGGTGGCAATCAGAAAATGCTGCCAGAACAGCGAGGTATTTACCGAGATTATGATTGCAAGCAGAACCAAGTCAAAATGTGACGATTTAAAGGCAAAGCTTGAGGGAAAGACAAGCACAAAAATTGAGACTGCAAAGGTTGATGCCGACAATGTGGAGGAATTAAAAGAGCTGATTAATGCATACAAGCCGGATGCGGTTTTAAATGTTGCGCTTCCGTATCAGGATCTTACAATTATGGATGCATGTCTTGCGTGTGGAGTTGACTACATCGATACTGCCAACTATGAGTGTGAGGATACTGAGGATCCAAAGTGGAGAGCAATCTACGAAAAGCGCTGCAAGGAGCTTGGATTTACGGCATATTTTGATTATTCATGGCAGTGGGCATATCAGGAGAAATTTAAGGAGGCAGGGCTTACAGCTATTCTTGGAAGCGGATTTGACCCGGGTGTGACCTCTGTTTATTCTGCATATGCGCTTAAGCATTATTTTGATGAAATACATACTATAGACATTCTCGACTGCAATGGCGGTGACCATGGATACCCGTTTGCGACAAACTTTAATCCGGAGATAAATCTGCGAGAGGTTTCTGCGAACGGCTCATACTGGACAGACGGCCACTGGGTAGAGACAAAGCCTATGGAGTGGAGAGCGCAGTACAATTTTGATCAGGTCGGAGAAAAGGATATGTATCTGCTTCACCACGAGGAGATTGAGTCACTGGCCAAAAACATTCCGGGAATAAAGAGAATCAGATTCTTCATGACCTTTGGACAGAGCTATCTCACACACATGAAGTGTCTTGAGAATGTCGGCATGCTAAGAACAGACCCGATCATGGTGGACGGAAAGGAAATAGTGCCAATACAGGTGCTTAAGGAACTGCTTCCTGACCCTGCATCCCTGGGACCTCGCACAGTCGGAAAGACAAATATCGGATGTATTTTTACAGGTGTCAAGGACGGAAAGGAAAAGTCAATCTACATCTACAATGTATGTGACCATCAGGAGTGCTACAAGGAGGTTGAGTCGCAGGCGATTTCTTATACCACAGGTGTGCCGGCAATGATTGGTGCCATGATGGTGGTAAAGGGACTTTGGAAGAAGCCGGGAGTGTTCAATCTAGAGGAGATGGATCCGGATCCATACATGGAGGCTCTTAATAAGTTCGGACTGCCTTGGCAGGTAGTGGAGAATCCGGTTCCTGTGGATTGCTACAAGACTGAGGATGAGTCAGTACATATGGATTAGTCCGGAGGCCGGTATGAAGATAAATGAATTAAGAACTCCCTGTTATGTGATAGACGAGGGAAAATTAACTGAAAATCTTTTGATATTAAACGGTGTCATGCAAAGGACAGGTGCAAGGATTCTTCTGGCACAGAAGGCATTCAGCGCATTTTATGAATATCCTCTTATCGGCAGATATCTAAGCGGGACAACTGCAAGCGGGCTTTTTGAAGCCCGCCTTGCACATGAAGAAATGGGAAAGGAAAACCATGTATTCTGTCCCGCTTTTTTACCGCAGGAGATGGATGAGCTGGTAGAAATATGTGACCATATTGTATTTAATTCCGTATCGCAGTATCTGCTTCACAGGGATAAAATAGAAAAGGCTGATAAAAAAATAAGTGTCGGGCTCAGAATAAACCCTGAGTGCTCCACACAGGAGGGGCATGAGATATATGACCCATGTGCGCCGGGCTCAAGGCTTGGGATAACGAGAGAGGCACTCGATAAGGCTATTAAAAAGGGGCTTGATTTATCACGTATAGAGGGCTTTCATTTTCATACGCTCTGTGAACAGGATTCGGATGCGCTCGAAACGACCCTTGCAGCGGTAGAGGAGAAATTCGGAGATTTGCTGTATGGTCTAAAGTGGCTCAATATGGGAGGCGGACACCACATCACAAGGGCAGACTATGACATTGAGAGGCTTGAAAAATGCATTATGCATATGCGTGACAAATACGACCTGGAAATCTATCTGGAGCCGGGAGAGGCAGTTGCGCTTGATGCAGGATATCTGGAGACAACGGTGCTTGATATAGTTGAAAACAATGGCATAAAGATACTCATTCTGGATACCTCCGCAGCCTGCCATATGCCGGACGTGCTTGAGATGCCGTACCGTCCGCCGCTTATGGACAGTGGCGAGCCGGGTGAGAAGAAGTATACCTACAGATTGTCCTCATGTACCTGCCTGGCAGGTGATGTGATAGGGGATTATTCATTTGACAGAGAGATAAAAACCGGCGACAGGCTGTGCTTTTGCGATATGGCAATCTACTCGATGGTCAAAAATAATACCTTTAACGGCATGCCGCTTCCGGACATTGCCGTAATGGATGAAAATAACGATTGTAAGGTTATCAGGAGATTCGAATATGAAGATTTTAAATGCAGGCTGTCCTAGAGCAGACGGCTTTTATATGCCGGCAGAGTATGCTCCCCACAAGGGTACCATCATCATTTGGCCAAAGCGCCCGGGCTCATGGATTTACGGTGCAAGGCGGGCAAGAGAGGCTTTTGCGGAGGTGATATGTGCAATAGCAGAGTCTGAGCAGGTATATGTGCTCGCTGAGGCAGATGTGATAGACAATGCAAGGTCTGTTGTGGAAGCTGTCAGAAAGCAGAAAAATTATCAGGAAAATTTCCCGGTGAAATATATACAAATGGAGTCAGATGATGCCTGGGCCAGAGATGTGGGGCCAACCTTCGTGAAAAATGAGGATGGCGCTGTCAGAGGAATCGACTGGTGTTTTAATGCCTGGGGCGGCAAGGTGGACGGACTTTACGCAGACTGGACAAAGGATGACAGAGTAGCGGCTTTATTTTGCAACAAAGCCGGATACGACATGTATGATGCGCATCCGTTTGTCTTAGAGTGTGGAGCCATCCACACAGACGGAGAGAAAACTGTGATAGTGACGGAAAGCTGTCTGCTAAGCAAGGGCAGAAATCCGGAATTATCGAAGTCTGAAATAGAACAGAAATTAAAGGATTATCTCGGTGCCGAAAAAATTATCTGGATTCCTTATGGAATATACAATGATGAAACCAACGAGCATGTGGACAACGTATGTGCATTTACAAGCCCGGGGCATGTGGTGCTTGCGTGGACTGATGACATGGATGACCCACAGTATCAGATGTCCTCAGCGGACCTTGAAATATTGGAAAATGAAACTGATGCAAGGGGTAGAAAAATTGAGGTTCACAAGGTTTACATTCCAAAGAAGCCGGTGTGTATCACAGAATATGAGCTTTCGGGCTTCACCTTTGAGGAGGGTGAGGATGAGCGCGAGGCAGGAGAACGCCTGGCGGCAAGCTATGTGAATTTTTACATCACAAACGGCGGTGTGCTCATTCCTCAGTTTGGTGATGTGATGGATGAGCCTGCGCTTAAGGCAATCGGAAGCCTTTTTGAGGGAAGAAAAGTGTATCCGATATATGCGCGCGACATAATTGTCGGCGGGGGAAATATACACTGTATCACACCTGTCTCTTATACACATCTCCGAGCCCACGAGACCGTACTAGATATCGTATGCCGTCTTCTGCTTGAAAAAAAA
>ENA-OXWW01000141-OXWW01000141.1-human-gut-metagenome-genome-assembly--contig:-NODE-141-length-8344-cov-4.477621_pt1 | contig 8344 bp, 5 predicted proteins | sample MGYA00244694_ERZ652731 | MGnify/ENA primary metagenome ERZ652731 (study PRJEB26926, sample SAMN06164421) | human gut metagenome | biome: ENVO:00009003; feature: ENVO:2100002; material: ENVO:00002003... | reverse complement strand
ACTTTATTGATTTTGATTATTCTAATCAGCTATTTAGGCTAAAATATCCGGCTAATCCTCTCTCTTATTACCCCAGAAAAACAATGCAACTGTTCCCGGACCGGTGTGGCTTCCTATAGTCGTACCGATATCATTTATCTCTACTTTGCCCTTCATCTTAGGGAAGGCAGCCTCTATCAGATCAGCTACGGCTTTAGCATCCTCATAGCATGCAGAATTTGATATATAGACCTTATCCGAATAATCGGCACCATCCTTGCAGAGTGCCTGCATCTTCACAAGCATCTCCTTTATTGCCTTCTTTTTGGTGCGGATTTTCTCACGCACAATAAGCTTTCCCTCATTGCTCACATTCATGAAAGGACAGATATTCAGCACATTTCCCACGAATCCCGCGGTCTTTGAGATACGGCCGCCCCTGATAAAAAATGTAAGGTCTGATGAGAAGAACCAGTGATTCACCTCAAGTCTGTGCTCCATGGTCCAATCAGCCAGTGTATCAATATCCATGCCGCTATCCCTAAGGTCAGCGAGCTTATCCATCAAAAGACCAAAGCCTGACGATGCTGCCAGCGAATCAATCACATATATCTTTCTGTCAGGGTATTCCTCCTCGAGAGCCTCCTTTGCAAGCCTTGCCGAGTTGACTGTACCTGATATACCGGAGCTTAGTGCGCAGTGAAGCACATCATATCCCTCATCCAGGAACTGCCTGAAGTACTCCATGTACTCCTCCTGATTGATCTGCGAGGTCTTTGTCATGGCACCGGCTTCCATTGCCTTGTAGAAATCCGGCAGTGGCATGGACTGTCCCAGATCATCCATATACTCTTTGCCGTCGAGCTCATAGTGAAAGCACGCGTACTTAATATTCCTATCAAGCATATGCTCTTTGGTAAGATCTGCTGTTGAACAGCAGCTAATCACATAATTTGACATATTATTTTCCTTTACCTTTTGACCTTTTATCATTATATGTAGTCAGATACATATGGTATCTCATGATATAAAATATCGTCAAGCTTTGCAACAGCATCATATGTAGTCTGTATTTTGCCCATCTGCAAAAGCTTCTCAGCACTCTTGTAGCCTAAAAGCAGCGTGGTAAACGTGCCAATAGACATGCTTAGGTGATACTGTGGATTTTTGTCGGTGATAGCACAGTGCCCTTTCTCAAAATCAATGACAAATGTGCCATTGTTCCACGGAAGAAGTTCATCTGCTATCTCAAAGCTAAAGCAGCCGCCCGGGCCATCCGGATCACAGTTATACTGTGATATAAACTGCGCCACGTCGATGATTCTGCCCATGGCGTATGGTCTTATTGTCTCCTTTATATCACTGTCATCGAGCTCAAAAGCGATGGGCTCGCTGTAATAGTTGTTGCCTCTGACCTCATCAATCATGGAATCGTGCGCATGAATGTACTCCCACAGACCAAGCTGCGCCTCACGGTTTAAGTAGATGAGCTCCTTGATGTGCATGACATCGGAGCTGATAAGATACACCATATAGCCACACGGTTCATCATCCTCGTTGTAGTAGATGGCGACCATCGTATCATCCTCATCCCAGCGGAAGTACTCCTCCCAAGCCAGATTGTTTCTGTACAGACAGCCATGCGTCTTTGCGGCAAAGTGAGTATGAAGCTTCTTAAACTGCTCGTCATCCCACTGCACACGGCGCACATAGCCCGGCTCCTTAAGCTTTGTGGGAATCTGTCTGTCCTTTATCACATATGTCATCTTGTTTGAGATAATCTCCCAGCCAAGCCCTCTGTAAAGAGGTATGGAGTATGGGTACAAAAGAGCAAACGACTTGTTGCTGTCGCGCATTCTCGTAAGACTCTTTCTCATGAGCTTTTTCATGAGGCCATGACCGGTATACTCAGGATACGTGCAAACACTTGTGACAAAGCCCACCTCGTAGCGCTCGCCGTATATATTCATATCGAGCGGATATACCGCAAACTGAGCCACAAGCTCCTCTTTTTTGTCTATGATATTGAAGCAGCCAAGCACATCAGCTCTCTCAAGCACCGGAAACTTCGACTGCTTGATTTCATCATCCTTCCAACCGGTCTCGGCAAGATCTGCCTCTGTTACCTGAAAAGCATAACGAAGCAGTGCATTGTACTCCTCCGCATCATCCTTTGTCAGTACTCTTATCTTAAATTCATCTGATTTAAAAGAATGCATAGTGTCCTTTCTCGCCTGTCTTTACTGTATACATCAGATCGTCCGCCTTTTTAATGAGCTCGGTAATCTGACTCTCACTGGTAACATTTCTCTCATATGAAATGCCGATGGAGCAGGTGATATTCTTCTCCTCATTAAACTCAACGTCATGGTTGAGATATTTCTTTATCTGGCTGCTGAAGCCATCCGCCTCTGCAATCCTCGCATAGATATCCTTTGCAATATTCTCAAGCTCGTATCTGGCGCATGACTCAATGACTATGATGAACTCATCACCGCCATATCTGCTCACAAAGCCTCTGTCCTTAGCAACTTCCTTGAACACAAAGGCCATCTCCTTAAGTATCAAATCTCCCACATCATGACCATACGTATCATTATAATGCTTGAAGTTGTCCAGGTCAATAAACATAAGCCCCACATCCATTCCACCGGATGTAACACTTATGCGCTTTTCAAGCTTTTCAATCTCCTGATACATACCTGCTCTGTTATAGATACCGGTAAGCATGTCAGTGACAGCTGCCTGCTTCAGCCTCTTGTTCATCTCATTGGCCTTCTCATTTGCCTCAATACGGGCAATGGAATACTCAAGCTCTCTGAATAACAGCTTGAAAATGCTCAGATCATCCTCATTGAGCATGTATCGCTCGATTGAGCCATGCCAGTTGTCCTTCATGCGCACATATGCTATGAGTACACTTGAAAGTGCATCATTCTTGATAAAAGGCACTGCGACAAATGAGCATACATCATCCACGCCGAAATACGAGATGACATTTTCATACTCGTAGAAGCCCTCTGCAATCTTTGATGTGGCAATGCCCTCCGGATAGTCTATCATGATATCACATATGCCCTTTATAACCTCATCTGTCATATCACAGCCCGTATCATTATAAAGCACCTGTGGCTCCTTCGCGTGCAGATCTATGATCAGCGCACAGTCAAGACTGAAATGATTGATGAAATTGCTCATGGCATTTTCAATCATGGTGTCCTTCTTCTGGTCATTGACATCGATAATGGTCTGCCATATGGAAATAAACTCCATCTGACGCTTTGAGCCCTGATAATCCTTTTCGAGCCCATGCTGCTTTACAAGCATATTAATCTGCCGCTCATTGATATGGCCATCACTCAGTGACTCTAGGTTGATATTTTTTAACATGTCAAGCGGAGCTGCCTCTGCTATTTCATGCATCCTTTTATTGTGTGCCTCTAAAAGTATTCTCTCATGCTCTATAAGCTCATTTTTGCCGAGCAGCTCAAACAGCTTCATCCTGCTTTCCCTGTATATCGAATATGCAAAAAATTCGTTTCCCTCCGCATTAACGAGATATCTCTCCGCATCCTCAAAACGTAAAAAGGCTTCTTCCTTTTCACCATCGTGCCACAAGAGCATGGCTGATGCAAAGGAGTAAAGGAACATCTCATCATCGCATCTGGAATAGTCATGGACTGCCTCAGTTCTTGTGGTGTCAATTACTCTGTAGATGACATAATTAAGAAACTGCTTGCAGCTGAGCAGATAGCGCTCACAGCTGAATCTGTCACCCGAAAATATAGATGCAAGCGCAAGAAGCGCATATACCTTACTCGTGTTGCACACTCTTAAGCTGTTTAGATGAAGCTTTATAATAGTCTTCATGGCAACTAAAAGTGCATGGACAGCCTCCTTATAATTGCCCTGCATGATATAGTTAAGAGACTTGTTATAATACACCTCAGCTATATCCTCCGGCATCTTCAGGTAATATAACATATTGATTGCAGCATTGTAATAATTGTCAACCAGCTCATTTTTACCCATGGCACTTAAATTGTAGCCTATAGACGTAAGCACTCTCGCAACATATATATTGCCGTGCCCCTTCATGAACTCGTATGTACGGATAACATATAAAAAGGCTATCTCATTGAGACCGCTTGTGCTGGCAAGCATAATAGTCTTCTGATATGCATCATACACAAGCTGCTCATTTCCTATCTCCTTCGCAAGCTCAAGCCCCTTCGTAAAATGCTTTAGTAATGATTCATCATAAAAGGACTGCTTCACCACATCCCGGCTATTGTCGTATGCGTAAATATATATATGTGCCAAATGATTCCTGTAGCCGTGCTTTATGAGCTTTTCTATAATTTCATCACTGACAGGTATATCCTGTACACAGAAGAATATATTGTACCAGCCTGACATCTTTATCATGACTGACAAAAGCTCTGCCTTAAATATCAGTGTGTCATCCTCTGCCAAAACTGCATAGTCATAGGCACTCTTTGCACTGTTTCCGGCCTTCTCAAGCTTGCCCTGATACATATAGCAGGTGCCCTTCATGAAATAATACAGCGAAAGATAATGCTCACTGTCATTTTCCGGTATCAGCGCCTTGTATTCATTCGTGAGCTCAATCGCTTTGGACATCTCTCCAAGTAAAACAGACGTCCTTGCATAGACCATATAAAAGCGGCGCAGGCTTTTCTCATCAATCCATGCATCCTCAAACTTAAGCTTATGCTCTATAATGCGGCAGCCTCTCCTTGCCTGCTCAAAATCCAGAAACTCCATGATATTTGATGCTTCCTGGATGCTCTGCTCAAAGTTCATAGTGATATACAGCTCATCATCATTTGTAGTTTTTACGTTATTTTTAAGCGGTCCGGCACTGCCTATATAGTATATGGCGCTCCTGTCCTCAAGCGACTCAACTATACGATCCCACACCTCAACAGTACTGTCAGTACCCTTGACTATGGCATTGACACCTAACACGATACCGATATTGGCGCATGGATTGTCAATCAGATACTTGATGGTCTCAATTGAACTCTTAGACGCCATCTGGAATCTGTTTATCACAATCATCAAAGGCTTCACCTCAGAAAGCTTCTTGAGCATGTCAGCTATGGCCATCGTCATGCGTCTCTGCTCATATGCCACCTCATTTAACAGCACTGTCTCCTCTCTGAAGCACTCACCTGTCTCATAATAGCTGTTTAACACCTGTCTGTGCAGATAGTACACACCGCACTCCTTCTGGAAATCATCAAAGCTTCCGCCTATAAAGCGCCTGTGCATATTGCATATGATGTCCACAAATGGCTCATAAGCTCCGACCAGCGTATTGTAAGAGAACTCACTGTATGCAAAAAAGACGTTATCCTCATTGCTTTGATAACGTCTTATAACCTCAAGATTTTCAATCGAAAAATCATTGCTATAATTCGCCATTACGATATTTCGAGTCTCTTTTCCTATGCGATTGTAAATCTGCTCGATTACCCCGCTATAATACTTCTCTATCATCTAATTACCCCATCATGTTCCAAAGCCGACACAGTGTATATCAATCCTCCTGTAATCAGGCTTTTCCGAAATAATCCTAAAACCATAGTAGACCAAAACTCCTAAAAAGTCAATCTTTTGACTCAATAATGATAAATTTTCCTCTATGGATATCAATCAGTGCATGATCATCGACTATTTCATTGGATATGCCAAGCGATGTAAACCTGTCAAAGGAATAATCAGTAACAGGATACTTAAAGCCCTTAAGGCTTACCTCATTGTCGTCTGTCAGTGCTATAAGAGATACAAACCTGCCATACTGTGCTGATTTTTCAATGGTTACCGGCTTATCTGCCATCCTTATGCGGTTGTTTGTATCGATAATGCTGATATCAGTTCCACTTTCCAGGCCTATTCCCAAAAGTGAAATATTTCCAAGCACATGGTCTATTCTGCTGCCTGTTGCTCCAAGCAGCACTATGCTTCGTGCTCCCTCGCTTATTGCCAGTCTTATGGCATACTCTGTATCGGTATCATCCTTTATGGGATTGAGCCTGCGTATCTCAGTCTGTCCCTTTCTCTCAAAATACTCCAATGCATTTGTCGTAGTCGAATCGAAATCACCTACAATTATATCAGGTGTGACACCGTTTTCGTACAGAAAATCCATTCCGCTGTCAGCCGCAATGATAGCATCTATTCCGTCAGTCTTTATCTCGTTTAAGCCAAATTCCTTATCTATTTTTCCACCACATACAATCAAATACCGCATTTTATCCACCCTCTCCTTAATAACATATCCACATTTGCTTAAGCCCCGGAAGCATTTCCGTTTTAACCTGCATCTGTTACATCATGATATTCAGAAAACCCTTTACATTTTCTTCTATATCTCCGCTAAACACCGCACTTCCCGCAACAATGATATTGGCTCCTGCCGCAAGCAGTGTCTCCACGTTCTCAAGATTAACACCACCGTCCACCTCGATATCAGCCTTATTTGCGGTTTTCTCAAGAAGTGCCTTTAAGTCGCGCACCTTGTCTACAGTGTACGGAATAAGCTTTTGTCCTCCAAAGCCTGGGTTTACAGTCATGATAAGCACCATGTCCACCTTGGGAAGCACATACTCTATGTCTGAGAGCGGAGTAGCCGGATTTAATGCTACACCTGCCAGTATGCCCTTTTCTTTTATTGCCTCGATTGTCCTGTCAAGATGCTTACATGCCTCCGCATGGACTGTGATGATATCTGCTCCTGCTGTAGCAAAATCATCTATATATCTGACCGGCTCATCTATCATCAGATGCACATCAAACATACGCTCTGTGCACTTTCTGATTGTCTTTATGACCGGCAGTCCTATTGATATACTTGGAACGAAGCTGCCGTCCATAACATCTATATGCACATACTGTGCTCCGGCCTCATCAAGCTGCTTAAGCTGCTCTCCGAGTATTGAATAATCCGCTGATAAAATTGATGGTGATAAACAGTTCATGTTTTCCTCCGTTTGATTATGCTTTAAATTAATACTTTTGTCTGTTTTTAAGCTCCTCATATAAAAGCTTATAATTATCATACCGCACCTGCGATATTTTCCCATCTGCAAGAGCCTCCTTCACACCGCAGTCCGGCTCATTTATATGACTGCAGCCCTGAAACCTGCAATATGGCTCATACTCTACAAACTCCGGATAACATGTCCATAGATCTTCCTTTTCAAAGCCCGGCACATCCATCGAGCTGAAGCCGGGTGTATCCATGATATACGTGCCATCCTTTATCGGGATAATCTCAGAATGTCTGGTCGTATGCTTTCCGCGCTCTATTTTCTCACTTATATGTCCGGTCTCCATCTGCACATCATCCTGCAGACAGTTGATGATAGATGACTTGCCAACTCCCGAGGGGCCTGCAACCGTGGTTGTCCTTCCCTCTAAAATGTGCTTTATCTCATCTATGCCCTCACCTGTTTTCGTGCTGGTAAAAAGCACTCTATAGCCTGCCGGCTCGTATATGCTTTTAAGCTCCTGCTGCTCTTTAGGTGTGATTAAGTCCTTTTTGTTGAAGCATATGGTAACCGGGACATGCTGGTACTCCATCATACACAAAAACCTATCAAGCAGGTTGAAATTGGGATCCGGCTTTGCGGATGCAAAAATAACCAGGGCCATGTCTATATTGGACACAGCCGGCCTGATAAGTTCGTTTTTCCGTGGCAGTATACGCTCGACATTGCCTATGTGCTTTTCATCATCGAGGACTGCTATGTCGACGATATCGCCTACCAGCGGCTTTATCTTTTGTTTTCTGAAGGTGCCTTTTGCTTTGCACTCGTAGAGAGTGCCGCCTGTGGCAGTTTCTTTTGCTTCTTTGGTTTCTTCTACGTAGACGTAGTAGAAGCCGGCAATTCCTTTAATAATTTTTCCTGTCATGGTTTTCCTTGTGTGCTTTTGTATTTGCAGGAGTCACGCTTTCGGCGGGGATGCATGCCGCGCTTTGAGGTTGTGTGGGTGGCGGGGGCAGGCATATATTCCTCTTAAAAAATATGAAGCAAACCCCGGGCTCTCCTACGGACAGGCTATGGCTTTCTCTGCCCTGTTCTTTCCCCGGTAGGTTTATGGCACCCCGGGGCATTTCATATTTTTTCCTCGGAACACATGCCTGCCCCGCTTCCTTAGTTTCTCTCCGCGAGTTCAGGTTTTCGTCCGCGGGTTGGTGTGGTAATGGGGTTCGGATAGCACCACTTCGTGGGTGCTATCCGGTGGCTACAATAAGGACATGTATTGGGCTACTGCTTTATGCGCCTGTCTCTTATACACATCTCCGAGCCCACGAGACCGTACTAGATCTCGT
>ENA-OXWW01000129-OXWW01000129.1-human-gut-metagenome-genome-assembly--contig:-NODE-129-length-8577-cov-4.268834_pt1 | contig 8577 bp, 5 predicted proteins | sample MGYA00244694_ERZ652731 | MGnify/ENA primary metagenome ERZ652731 (study PRJEB26926, sample SAMN06164421) | human gut metagenome | biome: ENVO:00009003; feature: ENVO:2100002; material: ENVO:00002003... | reverse complement strand
TCTAGTACGGTCTCGTGGGCTCGGAGATGTGTATAAGAGACAGAAACAACGGTGTTTCCTTAAAGAACTCATCAAGCAATTCAAGCAGCTTTTCCATTCTGCTCCGCTCAACATCAATAACCGTTGCCTCAAGCAACTGTTTCATAACCTGCGACGGCAACACCCTGACCGCCGTGTTCTCTTCTGCTCTCTGAAGAATGTACACCGCCTTAACGGGTGCTTTTGTATTTGTTCCTATGTCAGCTTTCCCCATCCACGGAGTTCCGTAAGCATAAAATTTTCCGTCACATTTTCGTATAACCGGCTTGTCATCGTTAATCATCGTCACCCTGTTGCCAAAATGCCTTCGCCACAGAGCCGTGTGGGTAGACTTGCCCGTTCCGCTGACTGCCGAAAAAACATAGCCCTCGCCGTCAAGCTCAAGACAGGACGAATGAAAAAAGAATCCGTCAAATCCGTCAAGCACGGCGTTGCAGAATTTTGAGAGTATCAGAACATCCTCCGCACCTTGTTCGCTGAGGTTGTCGGAAAGCCTGAGACGCTCACGGATTTCGTCATCCGAAACCGATATCGCAATGTCGGTCTTTCCCGATTCATTCGACTTAACGGCATAGCTTTCAAGCCGTTTCCTGCATATTTTAAATTTTGGATTAACTTCAACATTCAAATCAGCTATTCTGTATATCGGCATATCTGCTCCGCTAAATACTATAATGAAATATTGTAACACAAATTAATATTTTTTGCTACGGCAAAATGAATAAATATTATTTTACCTTTTAGTGCAAGTTGTTCAGTCGCACAGCTTTAAAGGCAAATATTGCACAATACAAGCCGTGTTATTTTGTAACAATGCACATACAGCTTATTTTTTATTCATTTTAAAGCCTGTAAAAAAAGCACTATTTTACGACTTTTTCAATTTTGTTTACTTTACTTGTGCGACTGCTTTTTTGCATACTCTTCAAAGTATGCTCTTTCATAAATTCAAATATCCTGTGCGTAACCGTTCCTATAAGAATCGGAATGAATATTCCTGCGGCAAGGTAGATTATGCAGTAAAAATTTAAGCCGTTCGGACGATAAATGTACCAAATTGTTGACTTGAGTTTTAAAACATCAAAATCTTTGAACAGCGGTGTAATTACGCTCAATCCCCGGAACGCCCATTTTACAATCATAAAGGCAAAAATGTGGTGAATCATAATGCTGTAGGTATTGTCAGAAATCATTCTGACAAGCTTTTTGTTCTTGATAATCGGAGTAATCAGCTTTGCAACCCTCAGCCAGAACGCAATGCCCGTGATTGCGGTTACATAAGGAATGACGCAGCCGTTGTCAAACTTCACGCACTTTGACGGAGTGTATTCAAGATTTTCACAGAATGTGAGGAGAAGAAGCTGAACTCCGAGAACGATTGCAAAATATGCAACACTGTTGAGATTATCGTGTTTTTCAAGCTTTTCGTGATAAAATCTGCCAAACTCAAAACACGGCAGAAAAAACATTGACCTGAACAATAACAGCAACGCACCCTTTGGGGCAGGATTCCAAATGCAGTATTGCACACCGAAAATTCCGATTGCAAGATACACGGCAAGAATGACATACTCGTTGCCCCTGTGAACCTTTTTGAGCAGTTTGCGGAACAGTATGTTAAAAACATAAACACAGAACAGCGGATATACAAACCACGAACCGAGGTTGTAGGCAAAACTTTCGCCGTCAATAAACGGCATAACAAAAAGGTTGTACAGATCAAATTTGCCCTGAGCAATCGTATAGCCGACCTGAGTAAGTGCGAATGCGATTATTCCGTAAACAATGTTCCATAGATACGCAGGAATCAACAAGCGTTTTGTGCGTCCCCATATATATTTGAAAATATGTTCCTCGTGCTTTTCCTTGTAAAAATATCCCGAAATGAAAACGAACAAGGCAAGATTGTACGAATACTTTGGAAACCAATCATACATCAGCGACACACCGCCGTTGTAGCAATGCCCCGAAACTATGATAATAATGCCGATTGCCGACAAAATTTTAAAAGTAAAATTAATGTTTCCGTCATCGCCGAGCCTTTTGTTTTCAGCTGTGACACTGTTTTGTTTAAGTGCAGATTTACTGCGTGTTTTGTTCTTTCCCATAATTCCCTCTCATCTGTATTTGTCGCAATTTAAAAATTCCGCAAATTCACACGGTAATTGTACCACAAAAGCAATCCGCAATCAATATATCAAATTCACCGTGCTAAACACATATAAATCATTATTTTGCACAATCTCACTTTTGTTTCAACAGGCATTTAAATCTTTCATTTGCAACTGTTCCACCATACAATTGTGTACATACCCTTAAAAAACTAAGATTAAAATGTAAATAAATTCAGTCAAAAAAGCCGTACAAAGCATAAAATAAAAAATATGCAAAAAACTATTGACACAACCTTTACATAATGCTATAATAATAAAGCTGTAAAAAACAGCAGAGTTGTATATCGCGGGATAGAGCAGCTCGGTAGCTCGTCGGGCTCATAACCCGAAGGTCGTCGGTTCAAATCCGGCTCCCGCAACCATTCAATAAGCACTAATCGAAAGATTGGTGCTTATTTTTTATTTTCACAAATGAACCGACGGCCTGAGGGTTCCCGAGGTGAGCAAGCAAAAACAATCCGGTGAATTGTTTTTGTGCAGCGATTAACTGAAATACCGAGTTTGCAGACAGATTTATAATCTGTCGCACAAACGACTATATTTCAGGAAGGTCAACCGAGCCTGCGAGGACGATAATCGGTTCAAATCCGGCTCCCGCAACCACTAAGAAACGGCTTAACCACTAAGGTTTTGCCGTTTTTCTTTTTATGTTCAATATTTGTTTTCTTACATATTTCCCCCAAATTTCCCTCGGATGACCTGATTTTTCGTGATATTATACTGATTTACAATTTGAATATGATATGAAAATAGCCTGAGTATCCAAGACAAAATTACTCAGGCTGTTTTATTATTTTTTATTTCTCTTTTTTACTTTTTATTATTATAGTTCACGCTCATATGTGCCAACAATTGATCCGTTAGAATATGAGTCATTTCGTATCCATGCATTTTTGTAAAAATCCGATGATGTGTGAGAAGTATAATTTGTTGATAAAGCTTTTGCAGCATTTGCTGAATCTGTTGGAGATAAATGTGCAGGATAACCATTATTCCATTTACCAAACAAATTCCAATTCGTAGGACACTCAAAAACGGCTGTTGTTAATCCCGACTGATAAAATGCGTAAGCTCCGATATAATCAACATAAGTTGGGAAGTAAATATCTGTTAATGCAGAACAACCATAAAAAGCATAGCCTGCTATTTCCTGCAATTCACTGTCAGTGCTGATGTTTACATTTTTTAAAGTGTTGCAACCATAAAAGGCACGGGTGCCGATACTAAGAATACTATTTGGAATATTAACAGTTTTCAAAGTTATAATATTCTCAAATGCATTACTATATATCTTGGTAACAAATTTACCGTTAAATTTTGATGGTATTGTGATTTCTGTTGGATTATCAACCAAACATCCTGTTACGGCATAAGTTCCGTCAGAAAGAAGAGTGAATTCAAGTGTATCACTTTCATTTAAAATAACATCATCACTTTTTCCAATAACCGATTTTGTTCCGTCAGTATAAGTTATAACAATTTCTCCATTGATAATTGCCATATCGGCAATACCTCTGCCATCTTTACCATCAACACCATCTTTGCCGTCAGCACCTTTATCTCCTTTTTCACCTTTTTCTCCTGTGTCACCCTTTTCGCCTTTGACATTACCGAGGTTTAACACTGTGTTATCGGTGAGAAGAATACTTAATTCACCATCAGCTGACAAAGTAACAGTCTTAATACCAATTCCGTCTTTTCCGTCAGCTCCATCTGTTCCGTCAGCCCCTTTTGCACCAACGACAACACCGAGTTTTGCAGTTTCTCCGCTTGTATAAGTCAATATCAACTCACCGTTTGAATTGATTTCTGACTTAGAAACACCTATGCCGTCAGCACCCTTAATGTTACCGAGGTTAAGTACAGTACCGTTGGATAATTCAACGCTCAAAGCACCTTCAGCAGAAATCGTTACATTGACAATGCCTGTGCCGTCTTTACCGTCAGCGCCGTTTATACCATCCTTACCATCTGCACCATTTGTACCGTTAATGCCGTCTGCTCCTACAACTTTTCCGAGATTAGTAGATTGACCATTTGTATATGTAAGTACAAATTCTCCGTCAGCATTGATTTCTGATTTTGAAATACCAATACCGTCTTTGCCCTTGATACTTCCGAGATTTAGTGTTGTTCCGTTTGTAAGTTCAACATTCAAAACACCATCATCAGTAATTGTTACATTGGCAATTCCGATACCGTCTTTACCGTCAACACCGTTAGCACCATCTTTACCATCTTCTCCATCTTTACCGTCAGCGCCATTTGCACCATCTTTGCCCACAATACAGCCAAGGTTTATGCTTGATGAATCAGAGAAGGACAGTACAAGCTCATTATCAGTGTTTATCTCAACATTTGAAATACCAATACCGTCTTGTCCGTTTGTTCCGTCGATACCATCCTTACCATCAACACCGTCCTTACCATCAGCGCCGTTGATACCGTCCTTGCCATCAACACCATCTTTGCCGTCAAGACCATTTGCACCATCCTTGCCATCAACACCGTCTTTTCCATCTTTTCCTACAACTGTACCAAGATTTGTTGATATACCATTGGAATAAGTTATTACTAATTCACCGTTTGAATTTATTTCAGATTTTGCAACGCCGATTCCGTCAATGCCGTCTTTTCCGTCAAGACCGTTTATGCCATCCTTACCATCAACACCATTTTTGCCGTCAGTACCATTGATACCATCCTTGCCGTCAACGCCATCTTTACCATCAAGACCATTAGTACCATCCTTACCGTCAGCACCGACAACTACACCAAGATTTGTAGATGTTCCGTCTGAATAGGTAATAACAAGCTCACCGTATGAATTTATTGTAGTAGTTGAAACACCAACACCATCTTTGCCATTAGTTCCGTTAGTACCATCTTTTCCGTTAGAACCAATCACTATACCGAGGTTTGTTGATTTACCATCCGAATAGGTGATTACTAATTCACCGTTTGAATTTATTTCAGATTTTGCAACGCCGATTCCGTCAGAACCGTCTTTTCCGTCTATGCCATTAATACCGTCTTTACCGTCAGTTCCGTTAATACCGTCCTTGCCATCAAGACCATTTACACCATCTTTACCATCAGTGCCGTCTTTTCCATCTTTGCCTACAACTGTACCAAGATTTGTTGATGTACCGTCGGAATAGGTTATAACAAGCTCACCGTAAGAGTTGATAGTTGTTTCTGCAACTCCAACACCGTCAATGCCATTCTTACCATCAACGCCGTTAGAACCGTCTTTTCCATCGACACCATTTTTACCGTCTTTACCGTTAGCTCCGTCTGCACCTTTGATATTTCCAAGATTTAATTGTATACCACTTGTTAATATGATTTCAAGTTCATTATTTGAATTTATGGCTATATTCTGAATACCAACTCCGTCCTCGCCGTCAGTACCGTTGATACCGTCTTTTCCGTCAGCACCGTCTTGTCCGTCCTTGCCATCAATGCCGTTTGTTCCATCTTTACCATTGACACCGTCCTTACCGTTAGCACCAATTACAACTCCGAGATTATCAACAGTATTATCTGAATAAGTTAAAACAAGTTCGCCCTTTGAATTGATTTCAGATTTTGTAACGCTTATACCGTCTTTTCCATCAATGCCGTTTGTTCCGTTGACGCCATCTTTTCCGTCCTTGCCATTTGTGCCGTTAGTACCATTGATACCGTCTTTTCCATCTTTACCATCAGTACCGTTGATACCATCTTTTCCATCCTTACCGTCAAGTCCGTCTGCACCGATTACATTTCCAAGATTAGAACGCTGACCGTTAGAGTAGGAGAGTACCAATTCACCGTTTGAATTGATTTCTGCATTTGTAACACTTATGCCATCTTTACCGTCCTTGCCGTTTGTTCCGTTGATACCATCTTTACCATCGATACCATTAGTACCGTCTTTACCGTCTGTTCCGTTAATGCCGTCAACTCCATCTTTACCATCAGCGCCATTGATACCGTCTTTGCCATCAGCACCTACTATAATGCCAAGATTAGCAACTGCATTGTCTGAATAAGTTAAGACTAATTCGCCCTTTGAGTTGATTTCGGACTTTATAACGCTAATACCATCTGTACCGTTTTTACCATCAATACCGTTAGTACCATCCTTACCATCTTTTCCATCTTTGCCATCAACACCGTTAATGCCGTCTTTTCCGTCCTTACCATCAACACCGTTAGTGCCATCTATGCCATTCTTACCGTCTGCTCCGTTAAGTCCGTCTTTACCATCAGCACCGACAACTACACCAAGGTTTGAACGCTGTCCGTTTGAGTATGTAAGAACCAACTCACCGTTTGAATTGATTTCAGAATTTGTAACACTGATGCCGTCAGTACCGTTCATCCCGACAACCTTGTCAAGATTAACAGTTTTTCCGTCTGAAAAGTTTAGTACAAGCTGACCGTCAGAATTGATACTTGCATTTGTAATGCCAACACCGTCAATACCATTTGTACCGTTCTTTCCGTCTACACCGTCTTTACCGTTAGTACCGTTAATGCCGTCAGCACCATTTAAACCGTTTGCTCCGTCTTTACCGTCAACACCATTTTTACCGTTAGTTCCGTTTTTGCCATCTTTGCCATTAGAACCATTGACGCCATCCTTACCGTTAATGCCGTTAATTCCGTTTGTACCGTCCTTGCCATTAGCGCCATTCTTGCCGTCAGCACCTATAGCTTTGCCGAGATTTAAGACAGAATTGTCGGACAAGGTTATAAGCAATTCACCATCCGACGAAAAAGAAGCGGTCTTTATGCTTGCACCATCCTGCTTTGATGAAGCTTCAAGTGCAGATATCCATTCTTTTTCAGTGCCTGAATAGCCATTATCTACCGCAATATCATAGGCAGATTTGCCTGAAAGAGAATCAAGCCATTCCTGCACAGTTCCCCCATAGCCGTATTTTACAGCCAATTCATATGCAGAAAGTCCGTTTTCTACTTTTGAATCACCCTTAAACACAACAAAACCTATTGTGCCAAGCAAAAGTAAAATAATCAGAATAACACTTAAAATCTGAAAAAATTTGCTGTTCTTATTCTTTACTTTTTGATATTCATTTGTTTGCTGTTCTGTTTGTTGCCGTAACATATTCATACCTCCGTGTCAATATAGTATATTAGTTTTATTATATTACTCGTTTCGTAAACTGTCAACGCATTTCGTGTTATTATCTAAAAATTTTTGTCAATACCATATAAGATATATACGAGGTGATTTAATGAATTTTGGTGATAGATTAAGGATTTTAATTGACGAACGAGGCATTACACAAAAAGAATTAGCTTCACAATTAAATATAGCTCCCTCAACAGTAAGCAGTTATGTTCAGAATACCCGTGAACCCGATTTTACTACATTAAAATCTCTTGCAATTTATTTTAGTGTTTCAATAGATTATCTTTTGGGGTGTCGAACCAACAAAGCCTCTTCTCGTCAGGAGGATGAACTATTAAGAGTATTTCGCAGTCTTACAGCAGAGCAAAAAGAAGTGTGTATTGAACAATGCAAAGTGTTTGTAAGGCTTAATCAAAAAGCAAGAGCAAAATCATCGTAATCGATTTTGAACAAAATAATTTGTAAAAATAAAACTGCCCTTGACTAAATTATAATCAAGGGCAGATACTTTGTCCTGTGACCCGACCCCCAAAAGTTAGATTTTTTAGGTCTAACTTTTGGGGGTCGGGTCAGTCATATCGGTGCTGTTTTTTGTTTTTATTATAAAGTTTTTGGCTGAATAATCAAAGCTTAATGTTATTCATCTCGTCACCGAGGACATCGGCTATTTCTTTCAGGTGGCCTGTGCGTTTGCCTTTTAGTTTATAGAACTGCAAAAGTCCGTAGCCCGGGTACTCGTTGCCCTCAACCATAACGGGACCGTTCTTTGAAAAGGCGATATCCCAACCGATATATCTCACCTGCGGAATCTTTTCCGCTGCCTCAACAACCATGTCAAGAGCCTCTCGAACGCCTGCAATCTTAACCTCGGAGAACTTTTTGCCTGTCATCGGGTGTTTGTCATAAACATTGCCGTAGTCGTCAATTACATTACTGTCGATTCTGCCGTCTGCATCAAGGCTGAGGTAGAGGTCATTTGTACAGCCGATAACATTTGACTCGTCCTGATTGATACGGAGAGCGTTATTTATTATATGTGCCTTGCCGTCCTTATAGAGCGTAACAACTCGCCATGAATTTACAACGCACGGATTAATTTCGTTGAGGTCATCGCTCTGAACGATTGCCTCCTCAACAAGAAGCTGACCGTTTGCCTTGAGTTCATCATAAAGCTTGTTGCTGTCCTTTACATCTGTCTCTTATACACATCTCCGAGCC
>ENA-OXWW01000128-OXWW01000128.1-human-gut-metagenome-genome-assembly--contig:-NODE-128-length-8581-cov-3.978067_pt1 | contig 8581 bp, 5 predicted proteins | sample MGYA00244694_ERZ652731 | MGnify/ENA primary metagenome ERZ652731 (study PRJEB26926, sample SAMN06164421) | human gut metagenome | biome: ENVO:00009003; feature: ENVO:2100002; material: ENVO:00002003... | reverse complement strand
GTGGGCTCGGAGATGTGTATAAGAGACAGGAATATATATTTTACCATCTGCAATCAGATATTTATCATGCATTCTTCCCATTGTCTTCCATGGCTTAAGCGGATTTGCTTTATTATACAGCTTAATCTCAACATTCTCATGCGAAGATAATCCATAAAAATATGGATTACCCTCCATATCAATCCAGCTCTCCATTCCATCTACCAATATGCGGACATGTACGCCTCTGTCTGCCGCATCATGCAGTGCTCCTAAAATCAATTTTCCGCTTTCGTCTGATTTAAATGCAAATGTAGAAAGGATTATTTCATCCTTTGCATTTTGGATTAATCTAACTCTTTCTAAAAGAGCCTGCGAATTTTTTTCAATGATTACTGCTCTTTCCGTATTCTCTCTCCCCGCCACACTCATAATATTTTGTGTTTCCTTTATAGTAGCATCAGACACCGCCGGCTGTTTTTTATATGTGACGCAGATTCCGATTAACACATAAAAAGCCACACATAAAAAAACTGCCAGTATAGCAAAAATAATTTTACATATCTTATGCCTTTTCATTGTACATCACCTGATTCCTTGTATTTTATACTCATACAATACAATGTCAATCTCAATTTTACCTCAACAGAATTGATTTTATGCAAAAAGACAGGAAAAAGCAGCTGCCTGCAATTTCCTGTCCATAAAAACTCATATAAAATTATTTTACTGCGATTTACCTATTTTTCGTCGCTTCTACCGTCTTTCCGTTTACCTGATGTGCAAAGCTCCATGACTTCTTATAGATAATCCATATAATTTTTAAAGCACAATTACGGCAGCGTCAAGCCCGTCTACTTTTCCGTCAAATGCGCTATCTGTCAGCAGATTATATTTCTCGGCATACTCATTAAATTCCTTTACACTGCTGCCGCAATTGAAAAGCATTGCGATTGTCTCTTCGCCGTTTTTTCTGATCATAACAATCGTATCATCATCGTCATTTGTGATTGTCTCAATCATTTCGCCCTCTACGATGGATGCATGTGCTTTTCTAATCTGCATGAGCTTCTTATACCAATTATACATCTCCTTGTCCTGGTATTCCTCATCCCAGTACATGCCTCGTCTGCAGTCCGGATCGTTTGCTCCCGGCATGGCATACTCATCGCCATAGTAGACCATAGGCATTCCCGGCAGTAACAGCTGAAAGGCTGCTGCGAGATGCTGTTTTTTCTTATTATCGTTGCACAGATGTAGAAATCTTGCTGTATCATGGCTGTCAATCAGGTTCCACATCAGAGGATAGCACTTTTTGTTTAAGCGCCCCTTCAGATATCCCAGATTCTGTACAAACTGACTGACATTTATCTTTTCATCTGCAAGCAGGTCTATCAGATTCAGGTAGAATGGATAGTTCATTACAGTATCCCACTCATCTCCCTCGAGGAAGTCGCCTGCGTAGTGCCATATCTCACCAATTATCAGCATATCCTTCTTTACAGCCTTGATTGCCTTTCTGAAATTCTTCCAGAAGAAATGACTGATTTCGTCTCCTACATCCAGTCTCCATCCGTCAATATCACATTCCTTAATCCAGTAGCAGGCAACATCAGTGATGTATTTCTCCACCTCAGGATTTTTCAGATTAAGCTTTGGCATTCCACCGTAGTAGCCGAAGCATTTGAAGTTTGGAATCTCTCCCCATTCACTCTTAGGCGGCAGCTCGTCGATAAAATACCAGTCCAGATATTTTGATTTCTCGCCCTTTTCAAGTATATCCTGAAATGCAAAAAATTCTCTTCCTGAGTGGTTGTATACCGCATCCAGCACTACCTTCATGCCACGCTCATGAGATTTTTGTACGAGCTCCTTTAAATCCTCTGTTGTTCCAAATGATGGATCAACCTGATAATAATCAATGGTATCATACTTATGGCACGAATTTGATTTAAAGATTGGTGTCAGATACACCACATCGATTCCCAAATCTTTAATATAATCCAGATGCTCTATGATACCTCTGAGATTGCCATGCAGATCATCCATAGGCGTAATCGGCGCCTTATACCACAGCTTTTTGTCTACCGGCTGTGTTGCGGCAAAGCGCGATGGGAAAATCTGATACACTACCTTGTTTGCTGCCCACTGTGGCACCTCAAACATCTCTTCCTCCCTGAGGTTCTGCGGGCAGTCAAACATTCTGTCCCTGTTTGTGATGCACTCCTTGTCGAACTCATAATTGCCGTAATATACCTTTTCACCCTGCATGTCTGTAAATTCAAAAAAGTATCTCAGACATATCAGATGCATCTGAAGCTGTGCTTCATAATAATCGTGAAACTGCGAGGTGGCTACCTTCTTCATAGGAAGTGTCATTCGCGTATCCTTGCGCTCCATAGGTATATACTTGTCCTCATAGTGAAGGATTACCTCCTTCATATCATCCTTTTTTACCTGCACGCGTATCACAAACAAATCCTTATCTATCGCATAGCAGAATCTTTTATCCATGTCATGAAAAATTGCTGAATATTCCATAAAATGCCCCTTTACTTACGTATTTCGTTATTTTGTATTTTAACGCACTTTTTCAAACAATTCTATCATTATATCCATGTCATTTTTACACTATTTCTACTTTATGCATGATTTTAGATTAATAACATTTTATTTTTTTGACTTTATTCCCTAAAACACTGCGTTCATTATCAATCTTTGAAATCTCACTTTTGTGCCGAAAATTCGAGTGCCTTTTGTTCATTTTCTGCTGTCATTGCATCCACATAATCCTGAGGATTCCAGACTTCATCTAATATATCCTCCGGGAACTTTTTACGAATATCATCAGAGTATTGGCTGCCATCTCCCGGCTCCCAATATTCAGATAGTTCATATCCATTCTCTGTCACATTGAAAGTTAAGGCAACAGGACCACAACCTCCACTGACACTTTCAATCCCTTCTTCGGACAAATTATATTCCTCATAAAGAGCGAGAGCATATACAGTCAATGTCTCAATCTCCTCAGAGTTTGCAGACCTACCTGCTTCCGTAGCCAATACAGTATGGCTTTCGCAGGCAAAAACACCTTTATAGTATCTATCTTTGTTATGTTCCATGATTGAGTTATGGATTGCTGTATCAACATTGGTTTCGTTAATTGCTTCTGTTCTGGTTTCCCCGGCACAGATGCGTTGTAAATAGCTGATAAAGTCAGAGTCAGTTATTCGGTAATACACATTCTCATACAGAATTGCTGACTGATTTCCGTTGGAATCAAAACCGCTGAATGTGATTCTGTCGTTTTCCTTGGTATCCACATTAAGGGAATAGAAAGGTGTATGACCCTGCAAAGATTGGTCTTTTTGACCAATCTTTAAGTGTTTAATACGACTGCTCAACTCGTCAATTTCCGATACGTTTAATTGGAATGTGGTCGGTCCGGTATTTGTTCTAAAGTCCATGGTGCTTGCTTTGGAAATTTGAACAGAATCAAGTTTCACTGGGAATGAACTCGGATTTGTCAGGAAACATACCCCAAGAACAATACTTGAAACCACAGCAATAGCAACAATCCAAAATGCAGGTTTCTTGTAATTCAGCACATTTTTCACCCTTTCTTTGACGCCAACCTCTCCAAAGGCAAGTGGACAAACCATAACTGTTCTTCTATTCACGCTACAAGAAAGCAGAGCTTCTGAATAAGAAATAGACTCGTTTTGATTCAGTCCACGAATAACTTTTTCATCGCAGGCAAGTTCAATATCTCGGCAAAGTAAAATATACGCAATCCATACAAGAGGATTGAACCAATGGATTGCCAACACTAAATACCCCAACGGTTTCCACCAATGGTCACAGCGTTTCAGATGAGCATTCTCATGGGCAATAATATAGGGCAACTGTGCTTCATCTGTCCCGGAGGGAATGTAGATGCTCGGTTTGAAGAAACCAAGAATAAAAGGTGTTTGTATATCGTCACAAATCCAAATATTATCTCGCACAGAAAGGGATGCACCGACTTTCTTTTGCAAGCGGAAATAGCTGACGGCAGCATAAACGAGCATGGCTATGATGCCTATTGCCCATACGATTGCCAGCACAGGAATCAAAAGCTGAAGTGGATTTGCGCTTGCAATTGGCTCTGGAGCAAAGGTGTCCGTAATAATTGGATTCACTACCTTGTCGATAGAGCTTACGCCTGTGGAGATTTCTGGTGTCCAGTCCATCATGATTTCAGGACTGATGGTCTCGGCACTTGGAATCAAGCTCAATGCGCTTTCAAAACTGAATGGGCAAATCAATCGGAAAGCTACGATACCCCACAGTAGGACATTGATCCACTTAGGTGCCTTTTTCAAAACCACACGCAAAAGTACGACCGCAAGGATCAGCCAGGATGCGGCGATACTCATATTTACAATTTTCAAAAAAAGTGAACTCATAGATTATTCCTTTCCGGCGGCTGCATCAATCATGCGTCGAATCTCCGCAGCTTCCTGTTGAGAAATACCCTTCCTTTGTGTAAAAGCCGCAATGAAAGCAGGAAGGGAACCTTCAAAGGTTTCGTCAACGAACTGCTCGCTCTGAACGGCATAGAAATCGTTTTTAGACAGAACAGAGGAAACGGTGCCACCATTATTCTGGAAGATACCACGCTCACAAAGCTTGCGTAATATCGTATAGGTGGTGGAGCGATTCCAGTTCAGTTCTTTTTCACAGAGCTTTACCAATTCTCTGGAGTGCAAAGGCTCATTCGCCCAAATAATATCGGCAAAGTGGGATTCCACTACGCCCATCTTCATCTCAGCCATAAAGATTTCTCCTTTCAGTTTATCGCTAATAAACTAATTATAGTTTACTCCCGATAAACTGAAATGTCAATAGGAAACAGCCATTACTCTCACAGGTTTCATAAAGTTTTGGGAAGAGAATCCGCTGTCGCCACGAAGATAAGTTTTAATGCTCCTTTCCAGGTATTCTTGAAAAATAGATTCCATAAATTTATCAAAAAAATCCGCTATACTTTGTTTTAAAGTATAGCGGATTTTAGTTATTTTACGATCTGAAAGCTTCTAGTAATAGGAGCTGCCTGATAATTGCCACCAATTGTAACTACTGTGACTACATATCTGCCCGGCTCTGTAGGAGCCTTTGTGCTTGAATATGGCTTCCACTTGCTTGTAAAGCCACTGTATAGATAATGCACATTGCTCTGGCTGATTGAGACATCACCATCATATGATAGCGTTGCTCCAAAATCAAAGGATGCTACATCTGAGGCTTTAAGCTTCCCATTTGTAAAGCTCTGATTCCAACTAAGCTTAGTTCCTTTTGAATGCATCTTGACAAGTAAAGCACCAACTCCAACACCTGTCTCATAATTCTTGTTATCGGTAACCGCTGTCACCGTATAAAGACCGGCACGGTTTGGAGTACCAAATGACACTCTCACTGTGTCTGCAACAGAAGGAAGCTTATTTATTATCTCAAGAATCTGTCCAACTGTACCCGTATCTATATGAAGCTTCTTCAACGTGTCAAGCAGCTCCTGTGTGCTGAAAAGTTTTCTAAGCTCTCCGACTGTCATACCGTCCTGCATCATCTGTGTAAAGGACTTTCCATATAGCTTTGAAACAACCGGATCTATAAGCTTAAGTACTGTGCTGTTTGTATACTTCTCAGGCATCTGAAGATAAATGCCTGCATTTACATTGCTTGTAAGACCGGCATAGATTGTATATACATCAAACCTGTCTGAAGGATTTGTTGTAACAAAATCCTGTGGTAGTGCATCTCCGGCATAAATGTTTGTTGACTTTACTTTAACATTTACCTTTGCCTTATTAACGGTCACACTAGTCTCTGCTGATGCTGATGGACGATACTCGGCATTGCCTTTATATGTTATACGGATTTGCTGCTCTCCTGCACCCATCTGCAGATAAGTAAGTAAATTAACCTTTCCGCCTTCTATCGGAGCCCACTGCCTGGTGACTCCCTCAACTCCGGCTACATCATCAACACCATAGTATTCCATTGTAAAATCATCAACACTTAACGTATCCTTTGCAGGCAATGTACTGTTGTCCCAATCAATTACCTGATCAAATATTGACTGTTTCATAACGGCAGTGTCCATATTGTATGAAAAAGATACTCCCTCCCTGCATACAACGGCCGCTGCTATACGGTTATCGGCTGTAGTCACATTTACCTGTGTCTGTGTACCTTTATAGTTCTTATTTCCATCCCACTTTATGCGGATAGTCCACTCTCCCGGACCAAATTTTTTAAATGCTGCAGTCCAGTTTGTAGAATTAAGTGGCTGCCAGTTTGGTATTATATCTGTTCCGGCATTGTACTCCATTGCCACATCATCATATGTAAGCCCTGCCGGATTTGTCTTTGCTATCACAGCATCATAAATTGCTCTTGCTGTAGCATCAAAATCATATGACTGATCCGCGTTAAAAGCCATGCTCACTTCATACGGAGCATCCTTTAAAACAAATGATGATTCATACTTGTAAGCTCTGTGGAGTGTAACAACCTCATCGCTTCCCTTAAGTCTGAATTTGAAATCTCCTTCACCGTTTTCTAAAAATGCCGGATGATTATATTCTGTTGTTACAGTATTCCAAAGTATTTTTTTCGTTGTTGTGCTCGTAAAGCCCTCTAAGCTTCCGAATGCTGTATTTTTCTGTAATTTAGTCTTATCCTTGCCCTCGCACTCGTACTCCCAATCAAGGTTTTTTACATCAACTTCGTCTGCGTTTACAACAAGCGCTTTTGCTATTGCCGCTTTAGCAGTCTCAATATCTGCACCCTGCGGAATAACTGCTGTTCCATTCTGAAGCTGTACTGTCACCTTCTGTGACTCATCTGTCAATAATGCACTGCCGCTGTCAACAGACTCATAAGCCACATCTGCTGCAAATATGACCTGCGTTGCAAGTGGTTCTATCGCTTTTATTTACTTATATTACTGCACACTCAGATAGCTTGTCACACAATAAAGTGTCTGTCCATTATATTCCACGCGTGACCAGCCAAACTCCTCATTGATTCCGGTTCTGGTGACGGTTTCCCCATTTTTTATCGTTGCAACAACTGTAGCATCCGGATTTGTGACACTTGGAAGTGCACGCAGATTAACCTCTATTTTTGCAGTGACAGTATCATTACACTCCTTGAACTTTGTCTTCAGTCCGTCTCCGCTGCCACTTCCGTCCTGCCCGGGAACTACATAGTTCATATCTGTTGTGAGGTAGTTTGAAATGGCATAATATGTCTGTCCATTATATTCGACACGTGACCATCCACTGTCACTGACGCCTGTTCTTGTTGCTGTATCACCGTTATTCAGCGTTGCCTTAATTGTGCTGTCATTGCCCTGACTTGGAATATCCCTCAGATTGACGCTCTCCTTGGCAGTTACGGTCTCATTTACATCCGAAAACTTCATATTTGCTTCCGGATCAGCTGTTGCATCGTCAGCCGCATCCCCATTTTTTGCAGACTCTGTTTCATCAAAACCAAAGTATGCCACATTCAAATCTACCGGCTTATCAATCCCTGACACCTTTCCCTTATTGGTATACTGCCACATGGCATGTGTGCCCTCATAAGATGACTGTGGTGTTTCCGGGTAAGCTGTGTCCGGATATTGTGACACCCAGATTTTGTACCTGCTCTCAAGTGTTTTAGTATCCCACTGGCTGTTTGCCGACAACTCATTCATTGCAGCGTAAAACATAGGTGTATATCCTTTATTATATATTTCCTGCAAAAATGCCTCAGCTACTTTGGTGCGTGCCTCTGATGACATTCCATACTGTCTGCTGGCTGAGTCTGTGAAGCCCTCGCAGTCAAATGCCACCGGATATGTAATCTGATATTTTGAGATGTAGTCTGCTACCCAGTCTGCCTCCTCAATGGCTTCTGTTTCATTTACTGCTGATGAAAAGAAATATACCCCGACCTTTATGCCATTTTTCTGCGCCTCCTGCATGTTGTATCTTGCATTTGTATCAACACACATCTCGCCTGTTTTCTGGGTTCTGTAGCCCACACGTATCATCGCAAAATCAATTCCGCCTGCGGCAACCTTGTCCCACTTTATGGTGCCCTGATATTTAGATACATCAATTCCGAAGGTCAGATTACTATTTTCCGCAACAGTGCTTGCAGACAGTATCTGTGTCTCATCCGCAGAAGCTCCCTCATCAGTTGTAACACTCATTGAGCCGGCATTGTCGCCCGTATGCTGCGGGTCTTCCTTGTCTGAACTATCCTCTGTGGCTGTTTCCGTCATCTGTGACGAGCCTTTAGCCTCGTTTTTTGCTGACTTAATCACAAAAAATGTGGCAACTGCAGCAAACGCAGCTACTATTGCAACAATTATAAATATTGCTATTATCTTTCTTTTATCGTTCATAGATTTTCCTCTTCATTATTTATATATGTCACCATGTACAGGCAATCTGCTTTTATGCAACAAAATATATCATATAATCATGTAATTTTCAAATATTTGTCTTTTTTCAGAAAATATTAAAAATCCGCTATACTCACCTATCGTATAGCGGATTAATAT
>ENA-OXWW01000121-OXWW01000121.1-human-gut-metagenome-genome-assembly--contig:-NODE-121-length-8708-cov-3.443199_pt1 | contig 8708 bp, 10 predicted proteins | sample MGYA00244694_ERZ652731 | MGnify/ENA primary metagenome ERZ652731 (study PRJEB26926, sample SAMN06164421) | human gut metagenome | biome: ENVO:00009003; feature: ENVO:2100002; material: ENVO:00002003... | reverse complement strand
CACGGAACAGAAGAACAAAAAAGAAACGCAGGCGTGTTTGATGACACAATAAGAATCAGCATCGGCATTGAAGATATTGAGGATTTAAAGTCTGACTTCAAACAGGCTGTAGACAGTATAAATGTGAATGAATCGGAGGAGTAAGAGAAATGGCAGTTGATTATGCTACGCTTAAAAAGGGCGGCTTTATGCGTCAAAAACAGAAAAATAATTTTTCGCTCAGGCTCAGAGTTGTAGGCGGCAACCTCACAGCTAAACAGCTTGCGAAAATTGCCGAGGTTTCGGAAAACTACGGTGACGGTTATGTTCACCTCACATCAAGACAAAGTGTTGAAATTCCTTTTGTAAAGCTTGATGATGTTGAGGCAGTTAAGGACGCACTTGCCGAGGGCGACGTTGAGCCGGGCGTTTGCGGTCCGAGAGTAAGAACAATTACAGCCTGTCAGGGTGAGGCAATCTGTCCCGGCGGTTGTATTGATACATACGCTCTTGCAAAGGAGCTTGACGACAGATATTTTGCAAAGGAACTTCCGCACAAGTTCAAGTTCGGCATAACAGGCTGTCAGAACAACTGCCTTAAAGCCGAGGAAAACGATGTCGGTATCAAGGGCGGAATCAAGGTTTCATGGAAAGAGGACGCTTGTATCGGCTGCGGAGTCTGCGTAAAGGCTTGCCGTCAGGGTGCAATCACTCTTGAGGACGGGAAAATTTCCGTTGACAATTCAAAGTGTAACTACTGCGGCAGATGCTTCAAGGCTTGCCCGACAGATGCGTGGGACACAATTCACGGTTACATTGTTTCATTCGGCGGACTTTTCGGCAACTCAATCAACAAGGGTGAAAAAATTATTCCGTTTATCGAAAATAAAGAAAAACTTATGGAAATCTGTGATGCCGCTCTTAACTTCTTTGCAGAAAACGCAAAGCCGAGCGAACGATTTAAGTTTACAATCGACAGAGTAGGCAGAGAAAAATTTGAACAGAGAATTTTGGAGGTTTACAATGGCTGATTTTGTAATTGACGATACAGTAGATATTACCGATGTGGTATGCCCGACAACTTTTGTAAAGGCAAAGGTTGCCCTTGAAGAACTTGACGAAGGTCAGATCCTTTCAATCAAAATGAATGATGGCGAGCCTGTTCAGAATGTTCCGAGAAGTATCAAGGAAGAGGGACACAAAATTCTCAAGCTCATTGACAACGAGGATGGCACATATGACCTGATTGTTGAAAAGGTTGGTGATTAAATGCCGCAGAGAGTAAGCAAAGATAATTTTCAGAGCGAAGTTCTTTCAGCCGATACACTCGTGCTTGCGGATTTTTATTCCGACAGCTGTATCCCTTGCAAAAGACTTTCACCCGTACTCTTTGAGCTTGAAAAAGAGTATGAGGGCAAGCTGAAAATTGCAAAGATAAATGTTAATTTTGATTCCGAGCTTGCATCGGAATATGAGGTACAGGCGGCACCCACACTCGTTTTTTTCAAAAACGGTGAAGAGAAAGAAAGGCTCAGAGGTGCGGTCAAAAAATCAGAAATAATCGAAGTGACAGAAAAACTTATTAAGGAGTAATCGTTATGACAATCACAGTTGCAGGAAACAAAAAGGAAGTTGCAGACAATCTTACGGTAGCACAGCTCATTATTGACGAGAATGTTGAAACACCCGAGTATGTAACCGTTACAATCAATGACGAATTTGTTAAGAGCGGTACATTTGAAGAAACAACCTTAAAGGACGGCGATGTTGTAGAGTTCCTTTACTTTATGGGAGGCGGTCAGTAATGGCATTTTCAAACGAACAGCTTGAAAGATATTCAAGACACATTATTCTTAAAGAGGTCGGCGCAAAGGGACAGAAAAAGCTCCTTAACGCAAAGGTTCTCATTATCGGTGCAGGCGGACTCGGCGCTCCTGCCGCAATGTATCTTGCCGCCGCAGGTGTAGGTACAATCGGAATTGCAGATGCAGACGAGGTTGACCTCTCAAATCTTCAAAGACAGATTATCCACTCAACGCAGGATATCGGCAAGCCGAAGGTTGAGTCGGCAAAGGAAACAATGGAGGCTATCAACCCCGATGTTACCGTAAAGACATACCACACATTTGTTACAAGCGAAAACATACTTGACCTTGTAAAGGAGTATGACTTCATCATTGACGGTACTGATAACTTTCCGGCAAAGTTCCTTATCAACGATGCCTGTGTAATGGCTAAAAAGCCTTTCTCACACGCCGGAATTATCAGATTTAAAGGTCAGCTTATGACCTATGTGCCGGGTGAAGGTCCTTGTTACCGTTGTGTATTCAAGAACCCTCCGCCAAAGGACGCAGTTCCAACCTGTAAGCAGGCAGGTGTTATCGGTGCAATGGGCGGTGTAATCGGCAGCCTGCAGGCAATGGAAGCAATCAAGTACATCATCGGTCAGGGCGAGTTGCTCACGGGCTATCTTCTTACATATGACGCACTCAAAATGGAATTTCGCAAGGTGAAACTTCCGAGTGACACACACAATTGCGCAGTCTGCGGTGACCACCCGACAATCACAGAGCTTATCGACTACGAACAGGCAGAATGTGACGGTGTTCATTTATGATAAAACTTACAAAAAGCGACTTTGAAAAAATACTTGCTCACGCTGTAAAGGAGCTTCCCGATGAGGCTTGCGGTCTTATTGCAGGAACGGTTGAGGGCGGTGACAAGGAGATTAAAAAGGTTTATCTCCTTACAAATATCGACCACTCAAACGAACATTTTTCGCTTGATCCAAAGGAACAGCTTGAGTCAATCAAAGATATGAGAAAGAACGGATTTGTTCCTCTCGGCAACTGGCATTCACATCCCGAATCGCCGTCAAGACCGTCTGAAGAGGACAAAAGACTTGCCTTTGACAGCAAGGCAAGCTATATGATTCTTTCGCTTATGGACAGAGAAAATCCCGTTCTCAATTCATTCAAAATTACGGGAGATACAGCAGAAAAGGAAGAGCTTGTTATAGAGTAAAGGAGGGAGATTATGTACGACATCGTGATTATCGGCAGCGGCCCCGCAGGACTTTCAGCCGCAATTTATGCACAGCGTGAAAACCTTAAAGCGGTTGTGGTTGAAAAAGAATTTATGGGTACGGGACAGATTGCCGAGAGCGAGAGAGTAGATAATTACCCCGGACTTTACGGTGAAACGGGCTTTGACCTCGGAGAAAAGTTCAGAACTCACGCCGAAAAACTCGGTGCTGAATTTGTTGAGGGAGAGGTTACCGAGGTTGAAAGAGTTAATGGTAACTTCTCCGTAAACATTGACGGCGGTGAAAGTCTTGAAACAAAAACCGTAATCTATGCGGCAGGAACACAGCGCAGAAAGCTTGGTGTAAAAGGCGAAAAGAAATTTTCGGGTAACGGAGTTTCTTATTGTGCGGTGTGTGATGCGGCTTTCTATAAGGATAAAATTACCGTGGTAACAGGCGGCGGTGACACTGCTTTGGGTGACGCACTTCTGCTTTCAAGATTCTGCAAAAAGGTTTATCTTGTTCACAGAAGGGATTCCTTCAGAGCAGGCAGAGCCTTGCAGAACAGGGTGTTTGCCACGGAAAATATTGAAGCTCTTACAAATGCAACGGTATCTGAAATTAACGGAGATACAAAGGTGACTTCGGTCACACTTTTACAAAACGGAGAAGAAAAACAGCTTGATTGCAACGGTGTTTTCGTTGCAGTCGGAAGTGTTCCCGATGCAAAACCTCTTGCAAATCTTGTCAAAACCGACAAGGACGGTTACATTATTGCCGATGAAAGCGGAAAAACCTTTGCAGACGGTATTTTTGCAGGCGGTGACATCAGAACAAAAGCACTTCGTCAGGTCGTTACAGCCGTGTCGGACGGTGCAAACTGTGTGATTTCGGCAGAAAAATATCTTGACGAAAAACAATAACGGCAAGGGAGTGAAATCCTATGAAAACAGAAAAAATAAGCACCGATGTCCTCATTATAGGCGGCGGAACGGCAGGCTGTTATGCGGCTCTGACTATTTCCGAAAATTCGGACAAAAAGGTTCTTATTTGTGAAAAAGCACACATCAAAAGAAGCGGTTGTCTTGCCGCAGGTGTAAACGCTCTTAACGCATACGTTGTTGAGGGCAGAAAACCGCAGGACTATGTTGACTACGCTAAAAAGGACGCTGACGGGATTGTCAGAGAGGATTTGCTCCTTACCATGTCCGAAAAGCTCAACGAAGTAACCGACAGGCTTGAAAAACTCGGTCTTGTAATTTTAAAGGACGAGAACAGAAAGTATGTTACACGAGGCAACCGAAACCTTAAAATCAACGGTGAAAACATAAAGCCGATTCTTGCGGACGCAGTAGAAAAGGCAAAGAATGTAACCGTTCTCAACCGTGTCAATATTTTTGATTACTCGGTAAAGGACAACAAAATCAACGGTGCATTCGGATTCGGCATTGAAAGCGGAATTTTCTACACAATCGAAGCAAAGGCTGTCATAATTGCCACAGGCGGTGCGGCAGGACTTTACAAGCCGAACAACCCCGGATTTTCCCGTCACAAGATGTGGTATCCGCCCTTTAACACAGGTGCAGGCTACGCAATGGGAATCAGAGCCGGTGCAGAGATGACAACCTTTGAAATGCGTTTTATCGCACTCAGATGCAAGGACACAATCGCTCCCACGGGAACACTTGCACAGGGTGTAGGTGCAAAGCAGATAAATTCACTCGGCGAGGTTTATGAAACAAAGTACGGACTTACAACTTCCGAAAGAGTTTACGGTACGGTAAATGAAAATCAGGAGGGCAGAGGCCCCTGCTACCTCAGAACAGAGGGAATCACAGCCGAGCAGGACGAATCACTTTTAAAAGCCTATCTCAATATGGCACCTTCGCAGACAATCAAGTGGATTGAAAGCGGAAGAAATCCTTCACGGCAGAATGTTGAAATTGAGGGAACAGAGCCGTATATAGTAGGCGGTCACACGGCAAGCGGTTACTGGGTTGACACAGACCGTGCAACCACAATTGAAGGACTTTTTGCAGGTGGTGATGTTGCAGGCGGTTGTCCGCAGAAGTATGTTACGGGCGCTCTTGCAGAGGGTGAAATTGCAGGACTTTCGGCAGTTAAGTATATTGACAGCAAAGAAAGCTTTGAAAAAATCAGCGATGAAGATACAAATTATCACCTCAGGGAAACCGAGAAATATCTCACAGACCGCCATTCACTCTACACCACAGAACAGCTTGAAGAGGCAATGCAGACAGTTATGGACAGCTACGCAGGCGGTATAAAAACAAACTACCGTTTCAACGAAAAACAGCTTGACATTGCCGACTGCAAAATCAGACAGCTTGAAACGCTCACAGATGACCTCTACGCAGAAGATTTTCAGGAGCTTATGTATATCTGCGAGCTTAAAGAAAGGCTTACGGTCTGCAAAAGCGTAATTGCTCACCTCAGAGCGAGAAAGGAAACACGCTGGCACAGCTTTGCCGAAAACCTTGACTATCCCGAAAAGGACGACAGGAACTTTAACAAGTATGTTAATTCCCGTCTTGAAAACGGCGAGATAAAAATTATTATTCGTGACCTTGTAACGGGAGGTGAAAAGTATGAGCATAGTAATTGACAAGTCCAAGTGCATAGGTTGCAAAAAGTGTCGCAATGTCTGCCCCGGAAGTCTTATCAAGACTGACGAAAACGGCAAAGCGTGCATCAAATATCCCAAGGATTGCTGGGGCTGCACCTCCTGCATAAAAGAATGTCCCGCATATGCAATCAGCTTTTTCCTCGGTTCAGATATTGGCGGTATGGGCAGTAAGGTTCACACCGAAAAGAACGGAGATATCCTCTCGTGGTTAATTGAAAAACCGCATGGCGAGGTCATTAAGATTGATATAAATCAAAAAGAATCAAACAAATACTAAGGAAACACTTTGTAAGTATTTCCGTGAAAAGGAGATAAGGTATGAGTCAGCTTTCACATTTAGATGAGCTTGAAGCAGAAGCTATATACATAATCAGAGAAGTTGCGGCAGAGTGCGAAAAGCCTGTTATGCTCTACTCAATAGGCAAGGACAGCTCGGTTATGCTCCACCTTGCAATGAAGGCGTTTTATCCCGAAAAACCGCCGTTCCCGTTCCTCCACATTGACACAACATGGAAGTTCAGGGATATGATAAAATTCCGTGATGACACAGCAAAAAAGCTCGGAATTGAAATGCTCGTTTACACCAATGAAGAAGGTGTTAAAAAAGGTATCAACCCGTTTGATCACGGTGCGGCTTACACAGATATTATGAAAACACAGGCTCTCAAACAGGCACTCAACAAATACGGCTTTACTGCGGCATTCGGCGGCGGCAGACGAGATGAGGAGAAGTCAAGAGCCAAGGAAAGAATTTTCTCTTTTAGAAATAAAGCACAGGCATGGGATCCTAAGAACCAGCGCCCCGAGATGTGGAAGCTTTACAACACAAAAATCAATAAGGGCGAAAGCATTCGTGTGTTCCCGATTTCCAACTGGACAGAAAAGGACATATGGCAGTACATTCAAAGGGAAAAAATTGACATCGTTCCGCTTTACTTTGCGGCAAAAAGACCTGTTGTTTACCGTGACGGCAACATTATTATGGTTGATGACAATCGTTTTCCGCTCAAAGAGGGCGAAGTACCCGAATTGAAATCGGTTCGTTTCAGAACACTCGGCTGTTATCCTCTTACAGGCGGCATAGAGTCAACTGCAACAACTCTTGATGAAATTATTGACGAAACCCTCAGCTCCGTTTCTTCGGAGCGTACCTCCAGAGTAATTGACAACGAGGCACAGGGCAGTATGGAACGCAGAAAAAGGGAGGGTTACTTCTGATGAAAGGTTTACTTAAATTTATTACCTGCGGCAGTGTTGATGACGGTAAATCAACACTCATAGGTCACATACTTTATGATGCAAAGCTTATTTATGCCGATCAGGAAAAGGCTCTTGAGCTTGACAGTAAGGTCGGCAGTCGCAGCGGTGACATTGACTATTCGCTTTTACTTGACGGTCTTATGGCTGAGCGTGAGCAGGGCATCACAATTGATGTTGCTTATCGCTACTTCACAACCGACAACCGCAGTTTTATCGTTGCCGACACACCGGGTCACGAGGAATATACAAGAAACATGGCTGTAGGCGCATCTTTTGCAGACCTCGCAGTTATCCTCATTGACGCATCACAGGGCGTTCTTGTTCAGACAAGACGGCACGCAAGAATCTGTAAGCTTATGGGTATAAGACATTTTGTCTTTGCCGTTAATAAGATGGATTTGGTAAAGTACAGCAAGTCACGCTTTGACGAAATCGTAAGGCAGATTGAAGAACTTAAAAACGAGCTTTTACTTGACGATATCTACATTATTCCGCTTTCCGCAACAGAGGGCGACAATGTTACCGTAAAGTCCGAAAACATTCCGTGGTACAACGGTGTTCCTCTCCTTCAGTATCTCGAAACTGTTGATGTTGATTCCTCGGAGGAGGAAGAAGGATTCTATCTTCCTGTTCAGCGAGTTTGCCGTCCCGACCACACATTCAGAGGCTTTCAGGGACAGATTGAGTCGGGCAGTATCAGCATAGGCGATGAAATCGTAACACTCCCGAGCAATGAAAAGGCTCATGTAAAGCAGATCCTTATGACAGATAAGGATGTAAGAACTGCTTTCAAGGGACAGCCCGTTACAATCACACTTGACAAGGAAGTTGATGTATCCCGTGGCTGTGTAATTACAAAGGACACAAATCTTGCGTCTTATCAGGAGCTTACAGCGTCAATTCTCTGGATGGATGACGAACAGCTTACAGCCGGCAAGGATTACCTTGTAAAGCTCGGCACAAAGACTATTTCGGGTATCGTTTCCGAAATCAAGTACGCTGTTGATGTGAACACAGGCGAGCATATTCCTGCCGATTCACTCACAAAGAACGGAATCGCAGTCTGCACAATTCTGCTTGCAGAGCCGATTGCGGTTGACCTTTTCTCAAAGCATAAAACACTCGGCGAGCTTATTTTGATTGACCGTGTGTCAAATATGACATCAGCCTGCGGTGTTGTTGATTCGGTTGAAGAAAAAGCCGATGATGCAAAAAAGGCGTCATTCGTACTCGGCTCACTTGAGGCAAGAGGTGATATCTTTGAAGAGTTTTTCTACGACACTTCAAGCCTTAATGTTCTCAAATATCAGCCTGTTAAGGAAACCTATACAAAGGGGGACACAATCCCTGTTGAGGGCGAAAGCTATAAGTATCCCGACAGCTTTGATATTATAGTTCTTCGTGACAGCGTTGCCGTAAAGGTTCGTGACCGCAAGATTACCGATATCGTTCCGACAGCGGAGTACAGCTACGGCGGTGTTCCTGTTGTAAACGGCAGAGGCTTCGAGGTTCTTGCCGACAGCAACGAAAAAATTCAGCAGTTTCTTTCCGAGTATTCAAATCTTAAAAGCATCAACGATGCGGATTTCTTTGCAAAGTGGGTTAAGTTCGATACCTACAGAAAAATTGCAATTCAAAACAGATAACAGGTTTATTCATTTTAACTCATTCGCAGAGGGCATTGTCATTTGGCAATGTCCTTTGTGATTTTATGACTTTCTTGCCGAAAAACTGACATTACTGCCAAATTGTTGCATTTATAATTTTTATTCTGTATAGTGTCTGTCTCTTATACAC
>ENA-OXWW01000115-OXWW01000115.1-human-gut-metagenome-genome-assembly--contig:-NODE-115-length-8880-cov-4.041926_pt1 | contig 8880 bp, 6 predicted proteins | sample MGYA00244694_ERZ652731 | MGnify/ENA primary metagenome ERZ652731 (study PRJEB26926, sample SAMN06164421) | human gut metagenome | biome: ENVO:00009003; feature: ENVO:2100002; material: ENVO:00002003... | reverse complement strand
GTACGGTCTCGTGGGCTCGGAGATGTGTATAAGAGACAGATCAAATTACATAGTATAAAATGAATATAAAACAAATACTAATAAAAAGGGAGGGTTCAAATGGATACATACATTGTTTTCTGGTTGGCAGCCACCGTAGTTTTTGTTTTAGTTGAGCTTATGACAGTCGGGCTCACATCCATATGGTTTGCGGCAGGCTCATTTGTAGCGTTTATAATCGCACTGCTTGGCGGCAATGTCGTGGTTCAGGGAATTGCATTTATACTCGTTTCAGTCGTGCTTTTAGCTCTCACAAAGCCATGGGCCGGGAAGTACATCAATTCCAGGACAGTGAAGACAAACGTGGACAGTCTGGTAGGAGAAAGAGCTGTGCTCACCGAGGATGCTGACAGCATGAAGCAGACGGGAAAAGCCGTTGTAAACGGTCAGGAGTGGACAGTCAGACCGCAGGACGAGACCCAGGTCATAAGAAAAGGCGAGCTTATCGAGGTAGTGAAGATAAGCGGAGTAAAACTAATTGTAAAAAGGGTAAAGGAGGCTTAACCGCAAATGGAAGGATTAATAGCACTTGCAGTGTTACTCGTAATCGTACTTATAGTATTGGTAAACTGCATCAAAATCGTGCCACAGGCACATGCAATGGTAATTGAGCGTTTGGGAGGATATCTCACCACATGGAGCGTAGGACTTCACCTCAAGGTGCCATTTATCGACAGAATAGCAAAGAAAGTCATCTTAAAGGAGCAGGTGGTAGATTTCCCACCACAGCCTGTAATCACAAAGGATAATGTAACAATGCAGATAGACACTGTAGTATATTTCCAGATTACAGATCCAAAGCTCTACGCATACGGAGTAGAGAATCCAATTATGGCAATTGAGAACCTCACAGCCACAACACTTCGTAACATCATCGGAGACTTAGAGCTTGATGAGACACTCACCAGCCGTGAGACAATCAACACCAAGATGCGCGCAACACTCGATGTGGCAACAGATCCATGGGGCATCAAGGTAAACCGTGTCGAGCTCAAGAACATCATACCTCCAAAGGCCATCCAGGATGCCATGGAGAAGCAGATGAAGGCAGAGCGTGAGAGACGAGAGGCAATTCTTCGTGCAGAGGGTGAGAAAAAATCAACAATCCTTGTTGCAGAGGGAAATAAAGAGTCAGTCATCCTCGACGCCGAGGCTGAAAAGCAGGCAGCCATCCTTCGCGCAGAGGCAAAGAAGGAGGCAACAATCCAGGAGGCAGCAGGTCAGGCAGAGGCTATCCTCAAGATACAGCAGGCCAATGCAGACGGACTGCGCATGTTGAAGGAGGCAAATCCGAATAACGCAGTGCTCCAGATAAAGAGCTTGGAGGCATTTGCCAAGGCAGCAGACGGCAAGGCTACAAAGATAATCATCCCTTCAGAGATTCAGGGGATTGCAGGTCTTACAAAGTCAATTGCAGAGATAGCTGCGGATAAGACTGAGAAGTAATTATATTTAATCAAAATGAATACCGGAAGATGAGAGCACACAAAAAGCATCGCATGTATCATATCAATATCAGATATATGCGGTGCTTTTTAGATTGCATGGAATTGTGCTTAGATTACACAGGATTGCCCTTAACTCCTGTAATTTCAAACTGATAAATATAGTACTAGGAATAATCCCCACAAAGTGGTATACTCTCTAATAGGTATATCAATCAATGCGGGCTGCACAAAGGTGTGGCCGGTAACTATTAATTTGTAGTACATTCTCGAAACCGCAACCGTTGCACCGGCAGCATCATCGCAGCGCACCGGGGATAAGGAGAGTAAAATGAAGAAAAAAATAAAATTCAAGGGCAGGCTGAAAAGCTACATGTGCTGGCCGCTATATCTGACGTTTGTGTGGATATGTGCTGACGGAATAGCACTGCGCTATGACAGAAAGCTTGGCTATGGCATGGTAGGCTTTACAGTGTTTTACTTTGCGTTCGTGCTGCTTTTGTATGTCAGAAGCAAGTCAGTTGTTGCCAATGAGCTGATTAGCTTTGCAACCCAGTATTCATCGGTGCAGAAGAGGCTGCTTAATGAGTTTGAGGTGCCGTATGCCCTGCTTGAGTACTCCGGCAAGATACTCTGGGTAAATGACAAATTCGCAGAGCTCATGGGTGTGGATAAAAGCTATCACAAATCCATCACGACACTTTTCCCGACAGTGACCAGGGAGCTTCTCACCAAGAGTGATGCGCCGACAGATTTCAAGATAGTAAACGAGGAAGAGGACAGCATAGTCAGACTGTCCGTCAAAAGAATATATTTCAACTCTATCGCAGAGGAAAATGAGATAATCGACACAAATGAGGCAGACGAGTTTTTGACGGCGCTGTACGTATTTGATGAGTCGGAGCTTTATCGATGCAAGAAGGAAATCATAGAGCAGAAGCAGGTCTCAGCGCTTGTGTATATTGACAACTATGATGAGGCGCTCGACAGCATAGAGGACGTAAAGAGGTCACTGCTCGTTGCACTTATCGACAGGCGTGTAAACCAGTACTTTGCCAAGTATGACGGACTTGTCAGAAAGATAGAAAACGACAAATACTTCGTGGTGTTCAAGTACAAGTACCTTGACAGCATGAAGGAGGACAAGTTCAAGGTGCTCGACGAGGTCAAGGCTATAAAGGTCGGCAACGAGATGGCGGTCACACTCAGTATCGGAATCGGTATAAAGAGCGATAAGTATAATGAAAACTACGTATATGCGCGAAATGCCATAGACCTGGCCCTCGGACGAGGCGGTGATCAGGTAGTTATAAAGGATCACAATGATATCCTGTATTTTGGCGGCAAGTCAAAGCAGGTGGAGAGCAAGACAAGGGTAAAGGCGAGAGTCAAGGCACAGGCGCTTCAGGAAATCATTGAGACCTGTGAGAATGTGCTTATCATGGGTCACAGCATCACAGATGTAGATTCGCTCGGAGCGGGCATAGGCATATACTGTGCAGCCAAGAATCTCGACAAAAAGGCACAGATAGTAATAAATGACCCGACAAGCTCAGTCAGACCTCTCATGGAGACATTTTCAGAGGCAAAGGGCTATCCAACAGACATGTTTATAAATAGTGAGGAGGGCCTCGAGATGGTGAGCAAGGATACGCTTGTCATGGTGGTGGACACCAACAGGCCAAGCTACACAGAGTGCCCTGAGCTTCTCAGAAAGACAGGAAAGATAGTCGTATTTGACCACCACAGACAAAGCAGCGAGATAATAGAGAATCCTATACTCTCATACATCGAGCCGTATGCATCGAGTGCGTGTGAGATGGTCGCAGAGGTATTGCAGTACTTCAACGACGGAGTCAAGATCAATGCGACAGAGGCAGACTGCATCTACGCAGGAATCCTCATCGACACCAACAACTTTATGACGAAGACAGGCGTGCGTACATTTGAGGCCGCAGCCTTTTTGAAGCGCTCAGGCGCAGAGGTAACACGCGTCAGAAAGATGCTTAGAAACGACATGGCATGCTACAAGGCAAGAGCCGAGGCCGTACGCCATGCAGAGGTATACAGGGGCTCGTTTGCCATATCGGTATGCCCTAGCGAGAATGTGGAGAGCCCGACAATCGTCGGCGCACAGGCGGCAAATGAGCTGCTCAACATAATAGGAATCAAGGCATCATTTGTGCTCACGGAGTACAATGACAAGATTTATATCAGCTCTCGTTCAATCGACGAGATAAATGTCCAGATAATCATGGAGAAGCTGGGCGGTGGCGGACACTTAAATGTGGCAGGAGCACAGCTTGAAGGCGTCACTATCGTGCAGGCAAAGCGCATGATACAGGATACACTGGACGAAATGCTAAAAGAAGGAGACATAGAAGAATGAAAGTAATCTTATTACAGGACGTAAAACCATTAGGCAAAAAAGGCGAGATAGTAAACGTAAGTGACGGTTACGCCAGAAACAATATCATACCTAAAAAGCTCGGAGTAGAGGCTACTCCAAAGAACTTAAATGACTTAAAGCTTCAGAACCAGCACGCTGACAAGGTGGCACAGGAAAACTACGAGAGTGCACTTGCACTCGCAAAGGTAGTAGAGAACACAAAGGTAGTAGTAAAGTTGCGCTCAGGTGAGGGAGGCAGAACCTTCGGCTCCATCTCCACCAAGGAGATATCGGCTGCAGCAAAGGAGCAGCATGGCTTAGAGCTCGATAAGAAAAAGATGCAGCTTAACGAGTCAATCAAGGCACTCGGAAACTATGAGGTACCTGTCAAGCTTCATCCAAAGGTAACAGCAAACCTCACAGTATCAGTGGTTGAAGGATAGGAGGAATCCCCTTGGAAGAAGCATTAATCAAACGAATAATGCCAAACAGCCTTGAGGCAGAGCAGTCCGTGGTCGGCTCCATGATTATGAGCAAGGATGCCATAGTGACCGCCAGCGAGATGCTCCTTAGGGAGGATTTTTATCATCAGCAGTACGGCATCATATTTGAGACCATGGTTGAGCTCTTTACAGAGGGTCAGCCTGTAGATCTCGTCACACTCCAGAACCGTTTAAAGGAAAAGGATGTGCCGCAGGAAATACAAAGCCTTGACTTTGTGAGAACTCTCGTCACCAGTGTGCCGACCTCTGCCAACATCAAGTACTATGCCAATATCGTAAAAGAAAATGCCATAAAGCGAAAGCTCATCCATGTGACAGAAGACATAGAGAACGAGTGCTACGCCGGCAAGGAATCGCTCGAGAGCGTGCTCGACAAGACAGAGCACGATGTATTTGAGCTGCTTTCCACAAGGCAGACAGGTGACTACGTGCCAATCCGTACTGTAGTCATGAATGCCCTCGAGAAAATCGAAAAAGCAGCACAGCAGGAGGGCACCGTAACAGGAATCCCGACAGGCTTCATAGATCTTGACTACAGGACAGCGGGACTTCAGCCGTCAGATCTCGTGCTCGTGGCAGCCCGTCCGTCAATGGGAAAGACAGCCTTTGTGCTTAACATAGCACAGCATGTGGCATTTCACGCACATTTGTGTACAGCCATATTCTCACTCGAGATGTCGAAGGAACAGCTCGTAAACCGTCTTTTCTCACTCGAATCAAAGGTAGATGCGCAGGCACTGCGTACAGGAAATCTGTCTGATGCCGACTGGGAAAAGCTGGTCGAGGGAGCCGGAATCATCGGAGACTCCGAGCTCATCATAGACGACACTCCGGGTATCAGCATATCAGAGCTTCGAAGCAAGTGCCGTAAATACAAGCTTGAGCACGACTTAAAGCTCGTCATTATCGATTACCTGCAGCTCATGACAGGCTCAGGACGAGGCTCAGAATCGCGTCAGCAGGAAATCTCAGACATATCACGTTCACTTAAGGCACTCGCCAGAGAGCTTTCAGTCCCTGTAGTGGCACTCTCACAGCTCTCACGAGCCGTAGAGCAGCGACCGGACCACAGGCCTATGCTTTCAGACCTTCGAGAGTCAGGAGCCATCGAGCAGGATGCCGACGTCGTTATGTTCATCTATCGTGACGACTACTACAACAAGGACACCGAGCTCAAGGGCATCTCAGAGATCATCATCGCCAAACAGCGTAACGGTCCAATCGGCACCGTAAACCTTGCATGGCTGCCTGAGTACACGAAGTTTGCAAATCTGGAGCATTAAGACTAAAACACAAAAAGAATAAAGAGACAATCAATCCCGGTTCACGTTATAGGATAAAGTTAAGTATCCTGATGTGGGCCGGGATTTTTCAAAATCTCTTTATACTTAAAAAGAGAAGAAAGCTATAAACTTTCCCGCAATTCATCCGATATATTCCTTAGAATAGGGTAAGAACAACAGTCAATTGCAACATATTTTCACACGGAGGTGTTAGAGATGGCAATAGAGGCAATCAAAGGTGCAGGAATGGTCTATCAGGGAAGTACATCAACTGCACAGATAAAGGAACAGGCACAGGGAAGGACAGAGGTGTCCAGTGCGGACAATCAGGTCGTGTCTGACAGCATCGCAAGGAATATTCAGGCGATGAATACTAAGGAAACAAGCGGTGATTCAGCCGGTGATGCCGGAGCGCAGGGACAGGCACAGCTTGCCGCACAAAAGCAGAATGAGAAGAATATGCAGCTTAAAAAGGCTGTGGATGATATCAACAAGAGCGCGTTGGCTGACCAGTCGGAGGCAGTGTTCGGCATCCATGAGAAGACTAACCGCGTGACAATAAAGATAGTTGATAAGAAGACAAAGGAAGTCATCAAGGAGTTTCCGCCGGAGAAGACGCTCGACATGATAGCGAAGGTCTGGGAGATGGCAGGACTCATGGTAGATGAGAAGAGATAGGAGGACACCATGGCAATCAGATTATCGGGAATGACATCAGGCTTGGATACAGATTCTATTGTAAAGGCAATGGTATCGTCATATACCACCAGAAAAGAGAAATATCAGAAGGCGCAGACTAAGCTTGAGTGGACACAGGATGCGTGGAAATCCCTTAATACCAAGGTGTACAGCTTGTACAGCAATATTTCCAATCTGCGATTTTCTACAGCATACAACTTAAAGAAGACATCAGTTTCGGATACTACCAAGGCCACAGTAAAGGCAGGCTCCGGTGCACCAAGCGGCACACAGTCGCTGAAAATCAAGCAGATGGCAAAGGCCGGATATATGACCGGAGCAGAAATTAAGGCAGACAGTGAGAAGACTACACTTGCACAGCTCGGTTACACAGGCGGTGATGCCAAGCTTGAGGTAAAGATGGGGGACGAGACCAAGTCCATCACTCTCAGCGCATCATCAACCATGAACGACGTGGTAAAGGAACTCAGGAATGCGGGGCTTGATGCAAACTACGATTCAAGCTACAAGAGATTTTATATCAGTTCAAAAAAGACAGGCGTGGCAAACGATTTTACCATAACCGGCAGCAATATAGATGGAGCATCAGCACTTTATAGCCTGGGAATAGCATATGGTGGTGAAAAGACCACTACCGGTACTTATTCATCCAATCCATATGATGAGTATGCAGCTTTACATGGAGTTTCAGACGATGAGACCAGAGCCAAAATCGAGGCAGCTGTTACAAACTACAATAATCTGACAACAGATGCGGCGAAGATGAATGCGCAGAGCAAAAATCTTATGAATGCTGTAAATTATGGCTATTCATATGCCACACTTCAGGGCATTTATGAGAAGCTGGATGCAAACAATGCAGGAGATAGTGATAAGCTGAAGTTGCTTGAGAAGCTTGGCTCATCTCGTGATGGCGCATTGATTTCAAAGAATGGTGACAGCTATGATACATATACAAAGACCACACTGACCGATACAAATGGAAATACTCTCTATAAGTATATTGACAGCGACAACAATAGCCACTATATTGCAGCCGTTGCTGATAAGGACAAGGATACCACATCGTACTATGATGTGACAGAATCTACGAGGACAGCTTATACGGACGCTGATGGCAAGGAGCTTGAAGCAGTACCTACAGTAGTCGATGATACAACACTGAAAGTCGGTGATAAGACTTACAAAAAGGACGAGGCAGACGGCAAGTACTATCTGCAAAAGGAAGATGGCACAGCTGATAAAACTGATTCCATCACTGTTTCACAAAAGACCGAGTACACTATTGCGGCAGATGCCGTAAACAAGACTGGCATAGAGTCAGCTTCAGTAGCGTATGACACAATCATCAAGTCAATGGATGAAAAGACTAAAAGCTCATACGATGAGGCTCTTGCGTCAGTTCAGGCATTTGAGAATTCAAAGGACGAAGTGCTAGGAAGCGATGACAAGTACTCGGTTGCAAGCCTCACCAAGGCTATTCAGAATGCTTATGCAGGCAATGGAAAGGAAGCCGTAGAGCAGCTTTTAGCAGGAAACGGAAACGAGACTGACGGCTTTGTAAATAAAGCAAACGCTTTGGAGGAGGCCGCAGAGGCCAACACAAAAAAAGCAGCAGATAGCAATATTGTAAAGGAGCTTGCCTCAAAGCAGAAGGATTCGTCTGAGTATACACAGGCGCTAAACGACCTGCTCGACAGGGTAAACACTGCATACACGCTTCAGAATAAGGCACTTTTCAATTCACAGGTGAAGAAGGTCGCAGGACAGGATTCGGAGATTGAGCTGAACGGTGTAAAATATACAGGTGACAGCAACAGCTATTCAATCAATGGACTGACAATCGAGGCACTTGCTGAGACCGGTGACAGTGCTATAAGCATTACAACAAGCACAGATACACAGGGTGTATATGATAAGGTAAAGGATTTCCTGACAGAGTACAACAACATCATCAACGAGATGACGAAGCTATACAATGCTGATTCAGCAGGAAGCTACGAGCCACTCACGGATGATGAGAAGGATCAGATGTCTGATAAAGAGATTGAGAAGTGGGAGACAAAGATTAAGGACTCTCTGCTTCGCAGGGATTCTACACTTGGCAGCGTAATGACAGCAATGCAGACAGCCATGATGTCATCAGTTGAGATAGGTGGCAAGAAGTACTCGCTCTCAAGCTTTGGAATCAGTACACTTGGATTTTTGAATGCAGCGGAGAATGAGCAGAATGCATATCACATTGATGGTGATGAGGATGACGCCAATACATCCGGCAAGACAGATAAGCTCATGGCAGCTATAAACGATGATCCGGATACGGTAATGCAGTTTATGCAGCAGCTTTCAACTAATCTGTATAGTGCAATCGGTGACAAGATGAAGTCTACAGATTTGAGCTCAGCATTTACCATCTACAATGACAAGCAGATGAAGACAGAGTACACTAACTACACCAAGACTATTAAGGAACTGTCTCTTATACACATCTCCGAGCCCACGAGACCGTACTAGATCTCGTA
>ENA-OXWW01000086-OXWW01000086.1-human-gut-metagenome-genome-assembly--contig:-NODE-86-length-9986-cov-3.560870_pt1 | contig 9986 bp, 3 predicted proteins | sample MGYA00244694_ERZ652731 | MGnify/ENA primary metagenome ERZ652731 (study PRJEB26926, sample SAMN06164421) | human gut metagenome | biome: ENVO:00009003; feature: ENVO:2100002; material: ENVO:00002003... | reverse complement strand
GAAAAAGGGAGCCTCACATAGAAGCTCCCAATCATAACCGTTGGTTTTAGTTTCCTTATTTCCTTTTCCTGCTGATATACAGTCCTGCCATACCTCCTGTGGAGATTACAAGAAGCAGGATCGGCAGCCAGATATTCGTGCTGTCACCTGTTTTCGGTGCGTTTGATACCTTTGTCTCTTCATGGGATTGTGGTGTGTTCGGTGTTTCTGGAACTTCCGGTTTCTCATTTGTCAGATTAAAGGTAACTTCTACAACCGGTGTACTGTCATCTGCATAGGCAAATGTCACTTCATGCTTGGTCTGATCCAGTGTGTATCCGTCCAGTGTCTTTGTTTCCACCAGATAATACTTGATAGCGGTATCATATTTGCCGTTCTTAAATGTGGCAATCTCATACAGCTTACTTTCTGCATGACCGGCAGCATCTGTCTTTAAGGTTTCCAGAACTTTTCCTTTGCTGTCACGAAGTTCAAATTCTACCCCTTTCAGCGGTTCTCCTGATGATTTATCTGTCTTATTGAGAATCACTTTTCCCTTGGCAGTGTCATCTTTCATAGCTACTTTCTGGATCTTTCCAGTATCCTTTACTTCAAAACTAACATCCGATGTCAGAAGATATCCTTTCGGTGCCTGCTCTTCACGTAAGGTATATTTACCGATTGGAAGTTTTTCGATATAGTGTGCTTCCTCTGTGGAAGTCCAGCTCTCTACTACCTGATCATCCTCATCGAGAATCGTCAGTTTCGCACCTGGAATCTCAGTTTCTCCTGTGATATCAGTCTTACTGATCTCTACTTTTGTCACATCATCTTTCATCTCATGCTTCTGAACCTCTGCTGTATTCTCTACTGTGAAAGTAATACTTTCTGCAGTGACATATCCATCTGCCGGTTTTGTCTCTGTCATGGTGTATTTCTTACCAACAACCAGTTCTTTGATCACATGGGATTCTTCCGTAGAAGTCCATTCATCTACTGTATTGCCATCTGAATCCGTTACTTTCAGGTGTGCACCTGGAAGTTCTTTACCTGTTGTCAGGTCTGTTTTGGACAGCTCCACTGTGGTTGGCTGATTTTCAAAAGTAAAGTCGTAGCTTACTTCTGCCTGGTCTTCTCCGGCATATTCAAAGGTAAATTCCTGTACTTCTTCTGTTGTAACAAATCCGTCCGGCGCAAAGATTTCTTTCACATAGTATTTTCCGTCTACCGGAAGATCTGCCGTAAAAGTAATCTGTCCTTTTTCATCCGTTACCCGCTGCTCGATCAGACTGTCTTTCTCAAGGAGTACCTCGCCCTTTGCATTTTTGATATCTTCACTGGTATAAAGACCAAAGACACCACCTGCAAGAACACGTTCTGTATCTTTTTCTTTCTTCAGAACCGTAACCTTTACTTTCTGACGGGCATTCTGCCATTTCTCATCATAAGTGATGACTGGTGTGTCCTGATCACGGTAGGAAAGGTCAACATATCTCGGCTCTTTGTCCAGCACATAACCGTGAGCTGTTTTTACTTCCTTCACATAGTATTTTCCAGCCGGGAGATCTCCCATCTGTGCAATACCATTGGAATCTGTGGTAATGGTTCCTACTTTTTCATCTGCTTTGAAATAATCTTCACTGACACCATCTGCCGCTTTGATATCTTCCGCAGCAAATACATCGAAAGCCACATCTGAAAGGCTTCCGGTTACATACTCAAAAAGATGCTCCACGGTACCTTTTACATGATCCAAAAGTGTCACCTTATCCAGAAACTCTCCATTTTTGTTGATGATCAGAAGTCCTGTTGGAACTTCATCTTTCATCTCTACTTTCTGAATCTCGGCAGTATCTTCCAGTGTGAACTTCACATCCGTCGCTTTCAGATATCCATACGGTGCAATTTCCTCTCGAAGGGTGTATTCTTTACCCACAGTCAGTCGTTTGATCACATGTGGCTGATCTTTTACAGAAGTCCACTGATCCACAACATTTCCTTCTTTATCAAGAACGGTGAGTTTTGCCCCATCCAGTTCCACACCTGTTGTTACATCAGATTTTGTGATTTCAACTGTTGTCGGCTGGTTCTTTTTCACTGTTTTCAGTTTTACTGTCTTCACATCCTGTCCCTGGTAAGAAGCATCCAGATTCAGAACTTCATCAGAGGATACAAATCCCGCCGGTGCTTTTAACTCTTTCACATAATACTGTCCAAGCGGCAGATCCAGCGTACATGCTGCAAGACCATCGTTATCAGAAGTCATTTCCTGCAGAAGTGTATCTGCCTTTACAATGATCTCACCTTTCTCATTCTTCAGATCTTCTGTGTTATAGATGCCAAAGACAGCTCCTGCTACGGGTGCACCATTTTCTGCATCCTGTTTTTCTACCTGGATTGCAACTTTCTGGCGGTCATCGCCAACCATCACTTCCTGTTCGATCACAGGTGTATCCTGATCCGCATAGACAAATGAGACATCCGATCTGTCATGGTTCAGGACGAATCCTTCCGGTGCAGTCTTTTCTACCACATAGTAAGAACCAAGCGGCAGGTTATCAGCAACTGCTTTTCCGTCTTCCCCGGTCGTTACCGTTGTTACCAGTGCATCTTTTGCATAGATCAGCTGTCTGTTTCCGTTTTCATCTTTCTGATAATCCGGTGTATAGATATTTTCAGCTGCATAGACATGAAATGATGCACCCTTCAGGTATCTTTCTTCATAAACAAAATCCTTTTTAAATCCGGTCAGCATCTCACCTTTTTTATAGATCGTCAGCTTTCCTTTTACCGGATGGTTCTCGTAGTCTACCGTAATAATGGCATCTCCGCTCTCAGAATCCATCTGGTATGCTGTATTTGCATCCACCGCAATCTCTACATAGTTCTTATTGATTGTGTACCCTTCCGGTGCGTTGACTTCCTCAATCCGGTAATGTCCGATCTTCAGATTCTTCGGCATGATCAGATATCCCTGGCTGTCCGTAAAATAGGACTTGTGAGTAGTTGTCACTGGGTAAGTTGTTACCTGCTCCACATACTTCTTGTTGTCCAGGTCATATACCTTAAATTCTGTTCCGGCAATCAATACAGATTTCTTTGTTTCATCGTCTTTTTTCACGATTTTCAGTTTTGCCTTAAACTCTTCATCCAGAAGCACTCGCCAGATCTGTGGCTCGTTTGGATGATGTTCTGTGATATTCACTTCAAAATCATCGACTGGCTTGTAATTGTGCGGTGTTGTAGTTTCACGCACGATATAGCTTCCAAATGGTAATGGAATACTGCAGGCATACCCTTTTTCATCTGTGAAAATCTCAGTTGCTCCATTTTCTCTACTCACTACTGGTTTGGCAGAATCAAAATCATAGCTTCCATCTGCTTTCTTTGTAAGGGAAGATTTCAGATAAACTGTAAATCCGGCTCCGGATAACAGATCTGCATCGGTCTTTCCATTGTTGGCTGCTTTGATGATCTGAAATGGCTGTTTGATGACCTGCTCACTGGAAGTGCACTCTCTTTTTACTTCTGCTGTCATATCTCCTTCATAACTGCACACAAGATCATGCTCTTCTGTATCTGCCAGGTATCCGGTCGGCGGTGTGATCTCTTTGACATAATATTTGCCAAGATATAAACCTTTTACAGAAGACTGTCCTTTGTCATCTGTTGTAAGAGATGCTACCTGTTCTCCTGCTTTATAAATAGTTCCAGTTGCTCCGTCCGGATGCACGATATCTTCACGGGCATACAGACCATAAACTGCACCTTTCAGTGTGGCATCTCCCTGTGGTACTGCTTTTCCTGTTTCTTTATCAACTTTGAATAAATTGATCTTTGCTGTCACACGGTCATTGCTGAAGGTATGGGCAAATAATACGGTTGCTTCTTTATCATTGGTGTAAGAAAACTTGAACGTATACACATCTTCTGTATTTCTTACATAGCCTTCCGGCGCCTGATCTTCTTTTACGGAATAGGAATATCCAATCGGAAGATCTGCTGTGAATTTTGCAGTTCCATCTGCTCCAGTAGTTGCTTTCTCAATCAGTGTTCCTTTTTTCACAACAACGGTTCCGTCTGCATTTTTAATATCATCGGATGCATACAGAGCAAAAATACCGCCATTCAGTGGTTTCTTTGTATCTTTATCCTGTTTTACTACGGAAACATCTGCTTTCTGTCTTTCGTTGTTAAAAGTCACATCTGCAAATACAACTTCTTTATTCTGTCCGGCATAAGTCAGAGTCACTGGCTTTTCTTCGCTGCCGTTATAGAAATTGTCCGGTGCTTTTGCTTCTTTCACCACATAGCTTCCAAGATGCAGGTTCTTCAGTGTAACAGAACCATTCTCTCCCGTAGTCAGATTATCTTTTACCAGGTCACCTTTGCTGTACACTTTTGTGCCATAAGCAGTTACGATATCTGCCCCGGCATACACGTTATACACTGCATTTTTCTGTCTGCGGTTTTCATACTGGAATACCGTTCCATTTTCACTGACATCTGCTCCGGTAAGAACCTGTCCTTCTTTGTAAATGGTAAGCTCTGCCAGCTGTTCCTTATTTTCCACAGTTACCGATGAGGTTTTACTTGCTACCAGTTTTACATTTGTTGCCGTTGCATTTACCACATATCCCTGTGGTGCGGTGATCTCTTTCAGATAAACAGTATCCTGTGTCTTGATGATCGTAACAGAAGATTTTCCATTCTTATCTGTTGCCGGCATCTGAATGATCAGCTTTGTACAAGCCTCATCGCTGTATACACCGAACACTGCACCTGCAAGATTAACATCCGCTGTATCGTCTTTCTTTACGATTTCGATCGTAGCCTGTTCAATCCAGGACACCTTTAAGCTTACATATTTTTCATCAGCGACACCTTCTCCAAACACAAATGCCAGATCCTGAACACTTGCATTCGTAGTCAGTTTATATGCTGAATAATCTTTTGTAATACTTCCCTTCATTTTTGCAGAAAAAGTAGCACTTACATCTCTTGTCTGTGTCAGAGGAGCTGAAAGATAAAACGTGGTTCCGCCTCCAATTGTTACGCTTGCACCTGCCGCACTTACATTTCCAGTAGATACATTATAAAGCTTCACTCCCTTTGGTAAGTCCATTGTGATTTTCTGCTGGGAAGATGCATTGAACTTAATGTTCTCCGTTCTCTGAACATTTCCATCTACATAAGCTTTTACATTCGGTTTGGAAAATGACATCGCTACATCTGGTATTTCCGGCTTATTTGCACAATAATTATAGAGTTCTTTTGCCAAAGCCTCGCCTGTAGCATTTGTTCCATAGAATGCATCACTGCTTCCATTGGCATAAGATGCAGCCATGTGAATAATGATGAATCTTTTTCCTTCTGAAAAATCCGTGTGTTTATTCGCAAAAAAACTTTCGCTTCCTGCGGCATCTGTACCGTAATAACACACTTTTGCTAACGCCTGATTGTCCCCGATCTTTGTGATTGTATAATTTCCAGATCCTGGTCCTGGTTTTGCCGGCTGTACACAATACGCAGTTGCTCTGACGCTTCCGTAGCTGATATAGTACGGCTCTGTCAGATAGGTTCCAAGATTATAATCTGCATATCTATACAGAGGTCCTTTTTCGATTGTTACCTGCTGTGTACTTCTTGCTGAATAAGCCGAAACTGCTTCAAATGTTGCAATCTCTCCCTCTTCCATAGAATCAAGATCCACACCTTCGTCTCCTGCCTGTTCCAAAACATCGTGAAGCTCTAACCCGGATTCTTCATCATAGGTATCCTGATTCTGTGCCTGCTCTACTAAATCATCAAATTCATCAGCATCAATATCGGTAATTTCCGAGTCTGATTCTGAATCCTCCGCTTCTTCTGTCTGCTGTTCACTGCCAGCTGTTTCAGATTCGGTTACTGCTTCACTCCCTGCAGTTTCTGTCTGCACTTCTGTTTCTTTCTCACGCACAATCAGCTTTCGGCTGATCTGATACTTCGGATGCTCCTGATTTACCGGTTCCACATAATAGACCGCTTTGTAAGTGTCCACATGATCTGTCGTAAAATCCTCATTCTTGTCGTTCTTTGCTTCCTCAAATGTGACTTTAACCTTGTTATCATCCTTGATTTCCAGTCCTGTGTAGTCTGATTTCACATCAAATACACTGCCTGTTTCAAGTTCATAATCTTTGGCAGTCACCACCTCCTCTTCATCCAGAAGGTCTTTCACTTCCTCATAAAGTGGCGGTTTTTCCTCTGGCTGGATCTCCGCTGCATATGCAGTCATCGGAGATAACACTGTACTAAGCATTGTCATGCCTGCCAGCAATCCAGATACTACTTTCCTAAAATTACCTTTTTTCTTCATGCTAAGGTCCTCTCTTTCATAATATTTGTATGAAAACAGACAGTCCTTAGACTGCCTGCAATACATTACTTATCGTTGTGGGAAAATCAGATTGAACTGCACATTTCCCTCGCCGGGATCAATCATTTCCACAGTTGCTTCATACTGTCTCCCTGTTTTTCTGGATACCAGATCCTTATAATGGATTTTTCCTTTAGACAGGAACTTCTTTGCTGCCGCCTTATCCATCTTTTTCCCCTGGCTTGCAAGGAATTTATCATTCTTCCATAAGGTAAAAGCACAGTTCCGGTCGGAACAGTAAAAGTTTACTTTTCCTTCCCTGACATCAGCTCCACATCGGGGACATTTGCCAATGACTTCCCCTTTTGCTTTTCCCTGAAACTGCTCTTTCTTTTCTTCTGAAATAGCCTGATATCTGGCAACCAGTTCCTGCATCAGCTCTGTAATCCCATTTAGGAATTCATCTGCTGTCTCTGTATTCTGGGCAATGTGATTCAATGCCATTTCCCACTCTGCTGTCATCTTCGGAGATTTAATCTCATCCGGCAAAACCGTAATCAGTACATTGCCATCATCTGTCGGCACCAGATTTTTCTTTTCCCTTTTCACAAAACCAGACTGAATCAGTTTTTCAATGATTGCTGCCCTTGTTGCCGGAGTACCAAGTCCTTTCTTTTCCGTATCTTCGGTCAGTTCTTCATTCCCAGCACGTTCCATCGCAGAAAGCAGGGTATCTTCTGTGTACTGTTTCGGTGGCTGTGTAAAATGTTCCGATACAAAAGAATCACAAGGACCGTAATGCTTACCTGCCCAGATATCCAGCTCCGGCTCTTCTTTCTCACTCTTTACGCCAAAGAACTGTTTCATTTTATTTTCGATTGCCTTGAATCCTTCCTGCTTTGTTTTCTTTGCCGTGAGATAAAACGTATGATAATTACAGGTAATCTGGCTTTTATGGCTTTCATAAATATAAGGATCTGCAGTTGCTGTCAGTACCCTGGCACTGATCAGATACAAAATCTTGCGGTTTCGCTCTTTCAGTTTACCTATATCTGCCTTTGCTACTTCCATGGTCGGGATAATTGCATGGTGATCAGATACTTTCTTTGAATTTAATACCTTACTCACGTCCGGTTGATATTCCAGGCTTTCAGCATAAGGCATTTCCCCAAGTAACATCTGAATCAGAGTTTCTGTGCTTTCTCCCATCTCATCTGTCAGATACTGGCTGTCTGTTCTCGGATAAGTGACAAGCTTCTGCTCATACATCTCCTGCACTGCATCCAATGTCTGCTGTGCGGTATAGCCAAACATTCTGTTAGCTTCCCTCTGAAGGGTGGTCAGATCATAAAGCTTCGGAGGGCGGACTGTTTTCTCTTTCACATCATCCTTTTCCACTTCGCACATCCGCTCCAGGCAGTCCGCAGCCACTTTATCTGCATCCTCTTTTTTCTGAAAATGCTCTGTAACTGCATCCATATCATCAAACTTGATATGAGCCATATAATATTTTTCTTTGGTAAATTCCTTGATCTTCTGATTTCGATCCACGATCATGGCAAGTGTTGGTGTCTGCACTCTTCCGACTTTCAGATTCTGGTTATACAGAACGGAAAAAAGACGGCTCGCATTGATTCCCACCAGCCAGTCTGCCTTTGCCCTGCAAAGTGCTGACTGATAGAGACTGTCATAACACGAACCGTCTTTTAATGACGCAAATCCATCTTTAATTGCCTGTTCTTCCATGGAAGAAATCCAGAGCCGCTTCATCGGCTTTTTGCATCCTGCCTGCTCATACACCAGACGAAAGATTAACTCTCCTTCACGTCCTGCATCAGTAGCACAGATCACTTCATCTACATTGGAATCTCTCATCAGTTTTTTCAAGATTCCGTACTGCTTCTTTGTTCCATCCAAAACCTTGTGTCTCCAGCATTCCGGCACAATCGGCAGATCTTCATATCTCCATTTTTTATATTTTTCATCGTATTCCGATGCATCGCATAATCCAACTAGATGTCCTACGCACCAGGAAACGATATAACCGTTTCCCTCCACGTAGCCATCTTTTCTTGTTCTGGCTCCCAGTACCGAAGCCAGTGCCATCGCAACCGATGGCTTTTCTGCAATCACTAATTTCATTTACTCCTGCTCCTCTTCTTCATCTTCCAGCACATTATCGTCAAAATCTTCATCTCTCAGGATTTCCGGTTCTGTACTTTCTTCCTGCTCATCTGCATCATCTACTTCCCGTTTTTCTGACTCTGAATCTTCGGATTCATCTTCATCCTCTTCCATCTCATCCTCGTCATCATATTCATGTTTTGGTTTATAGACTTTGAAGTAATATCCTCCTGCCGCAGCTCCGACTGCAACCAGTGCAATCAAAAGATACGTTCCAAATGGACTTTTATCTTCAGGCATCTGAATATCATCCTCTACCTTATCTTTCTCATCTGTCTCTGTCGTTTCCGGTTTTTCTTCCTCTGCTTTTTTCTCTGGTTCTGCATAAACCGTATCCACTTCCGGAAGTGTCACCGAATCAGAAAGTGTGAAGTTCATCAGATCTTTTTCACTGACTTCTGTAAGAAAATACACATTATCCTGAGATTTTGAATTGTCAATAATCAGATAGAAAATCTTACCACTCTTAGTTGAAATGGTATAAAACTCTTTTGTGCCTTCCGTAGCTGTTTTAGTAACAGAATCTGCTGTCTCGCCTTCTTTATTAAGCTGTTCCTCAATACCTGTCACTGTCCGATCATCCACGGTTCCTTTTGCATCTGTCGGCTCAGAAGCCTGTGCATCCTGCGGAAGCGGTGAAGTCGTTGTTTTCTCAGTCCCAGTTGCATCTGCACTGGTCGTGGTTGCCATTGCACCATTACTGTCAATGGAAGTTTTCTGTTTCTCTGCCTGCTTCTTTGCCCATTCATAATAAGGATTCTGTAACACATACTTTTCAGACGTATTTCCGGCACCGTCTGTTACCGTAATCTCAATCTGTTTTGTAGTAAAATCTTTCTGTGTCAATTGCACTCTCAGCATTCCATCCTTCAAGTCTGTATAAGTGGTGCCATTGACTGTTACTGCAGTAATCCCTGATACTGTATCATTCCCCTGAATCGTCAGCACACCATCTGTCAGGGAAGCAGAGAGTGTAGGCTTTTCCGTGTCATAACACTTAATAGAGCGATTCTGCTCATAGACCTTCCCCTCACCATCTGTCACACGCACATACACTGTCTGGTTTCCAGTGATCGTGATACTTCCACTTCCGGTTACATCCTGCCAGCTTCCATCTTTTCCTGCTTTTGCTTCAATCTTTGCTATTGAGAAACCTTCCGGCATATGACTGGAATCTACCGTAACAGCAATGGTTGTTTCTCCCTGTTTCCAGCCATCCGGTTTCTCAATCGTGATTGCAGGCGTGGTATTCTCAGCTGCATAAGCAGTCTGTGTCTGGAGCAAAGGTGTTGTCAGGCAAAGAAATGTCGTTGCTGCAAGCAAGCTCTTTTTTACCCTGCTTTTAGTAATTGTTCTCTTCTTCTGTTTCATTTTTTCCAGATTCATCATCGGCTTTTGTTTCCTCCTTCTGTATTTCTACCCCTGTCTCTTATACACATCTCCGAGCCCACGAGACCGTACTAGA
>ENA-OXWW01000081-OXWW01000081.1-human-gut-metagenome-genome-assembly--contig:-NODE-81-length-10189-cov-5.384843_pt1 | contig 10189 bp, 14 predicted proteins | sample MGYA00244694_ERZ652731 | MGnify/ENA primary metagenome ERZ652731 (study PRJEB26926, sample SAMN06164421) | human gut metagenome | biome: ENVO:00009003; feature: ENVO:2100002; material: ENVO:00002003... | reverse complement strand
CTGGTGCATAGCGGTCAGAGCATGGCGCAATTTCCAAAGGCTTGTCCCCCTCAGCGCAATCACAGATCGTAACATCGCTGTCAGGTTCAGGAGAAAGTGTATAGCTCATAGCAGTAAAATGCGTAGGATAAAACCAGCGGTCAGAACCGTAACGCTTTTCGGAAATTGTCTGCTGCTCTAATTCCTGTACAGTCAATGTGTATTTTTTTCCACTGACCGGATGGAGGAAAGAAAACGAATCACCGGGAGCGTGTGCCTTGAAATGTGGTCCCGGGACACGACACGACTGCTGCTCCATTGTAAGGGAGAGGGCTTTTATTTCAGGACGGCGTTTGCTTGTCCACGGAAAAGCTGCCCGAAAAATCATCCATCCATAGGATGTATCCAAATCATAGTGTTCCAATGCCCACTTTGCTTCCGCTTCATTGATCACCCCGTCTGGCAAACATGGATTAAAGACCACGGAACAGCCGTGGGAGGTCAGCATTGTTTTCCCGTTCAATTCCAAACGAGGAATAAAGTCAAGGCAAAGCGGATTGTCTAAATCTATTTGCATTTGCTGTTCCTGCGTAAAGTACACGCAGGAGTCATTTTCGGGGTGTAAATCCCACTTTGTCATAAACTTACGAATGTCCTCTGCCGGGGTACGCATACAAAAGTCCACAACAAGACCCTTGCTGCAAGAATACGCCGCAGGAATAACCCAATGATGTCCAGACCATTCAAATTGCTTATCCAACCGGATTTCTGATCCGGCGTGGTCTTTTCCTGAATGCCCCCAGAAGTTTCCCTCAAAGTAGACCTTCCACTCCGGGATGGCAGGCTCTACTTCCGGGTTCATGTCAGCATCATAATAGTCCTTGGTGAACTTAATCTTGCTATAATCAAAGGATGCTTGTAGCTTTTTGATATATGCCCACGGCTGTTCCATAGGCGTCAATTTCGTTTCCTCGGCAAGCTCTGATAGTGTTCTTTGCTGATCCTGTGTCGGAGGATTGTTCTGTAAAAAAGCTTCAAATTGGGATTTATCCCACATCCACGCCTGTTCCAACGCTGCTGAATCACCGCAAGCAAGGAGCAGCCTTAGAAAGTCTTCAAAATTGTTTGCCAACGGATGAACAAAATTAGGAGCCGAGTTCATGGGACTAACGGAAAAAACCATACCGCCAAAGCCTCGAACAAAGCAGAAGTGGATGCCATCCACACCCGCCCAGCCAAAAATAGATGCACCTTTGGGCGTGCAAAAGTAAGGGTTATTATCTTCACGACGCTCCACCCCTAGGGGCAAAAGGTCAATACCACTCCGCAAAAAATTCCGAAATACTTTATCCATAAGCCTTATGCTCCTATCAAGCTCTGGTCAAAGGCAAACAGAGCCTCGTTGATCTCAAAGACGTTAAAATTCCCATGTTCCACGAAATACTCCACGATGATGTCAAACTTGTTGGAGTGGGAGAGTGCAAAGCCCGCTTTCATGAGCATATCCTTCATTTCCGCAAGTGGCAGCTCAAGGGCGAGGGCAAATGCAATGACGGTAGGCTTGGAAGGCTTGTAGAACTTGTCCGAGCGGATCTTCGAGAAGAGTTTCCGGTCAATATTTGCCTTCTTATAGCACTGCGCGTCCGTCATGCCGCGTTCATCAATTTTTCGCAGAAGCATCTCCGAAAAGCTCTCATCGATCTGTCCCAGAACATCGTCAAGAGTTGCTGCCTTTTCTGAGCTGACTGCCAAAGGAGCTGTGAGCTTTTCAATAGCTTCATCACAAACGGATGCCTCGCAAGGCATGGGTTCTTCCATCCGGAAGGCGTTCATTCTGCGCAGACGCTCAGAACGACTATCGGTATGCTCGTCCACATAGCGGTCATCTATGTATGAAGCAATGTCAGCAAACAGCTTGCCGCTGATCTGATAGGCTTTGCGGTCGAAAATGACGATGTACACCGTCATTTCATTTTCAAGAAGGAAACTGCTGATGGTGTCAATCGCAACCTTGAGAGCCTGATCCTTCGGATAGCCAAAAATGCCAGAGGAAATCAGGGGGAAGGCAACAGACTCGCAGCCGTATTCCTTCGCCAGCATGAGCGAAGTCTGATAACAGGAAATCAGCCGTTCACGCTCACCATGCCGTCCGTCATACCAGCGCGGACCGACTGCGTGAATGACATATTTGCAGGGTAGCTTGTAGCCCTTCGTGATTTTTGCGCTCCCGGTTTCGCAGCCGTGGAGCGTTTCGCACTCTGCCAGCAGCTCCGGTCCTGCGGCACGATGAATGCAGCCGTCCACACCACCGCCACCCAGCAGAGAACTGTTTGCAGCGTTAACGATGGCATCTACCTTCATTTTTGTGATGTCATTTCTGACGATTTGCAAGGGCATACGAACACCTGCCTTTCTGTTCTACAAACTGGAATTTATTAGGCAAACAGAATAAGTGCAACACCTGTGATAAGCAGAACTATACCAACAACAAACTCTATCATTCCCACTTTCTTTGCGTATTCTTCTTTCTTCCGACCGGCTTTGAAATCCGCCTCAAAACCGTTGATAAGATTGTATTTCTTTTTAAAGTAAATGAAGTATCCAAACAGAAGGAATGCCAATCCCAGAACTACAGCCAATACCTTTAGGAATATCATATAAACACCTCCACAAAAAATTCCGATTTGTCGGACTGTCAAATATTCAGCCCATCAACCCATGCTGCCAGTTCTTGGTGACTGACATTGCTCTTGAAGACCTTGCCGTCCAGCAATTTCGCTCCCTTGCAGCTCGGCAGCAGCTTTTCGTTGGTTTTGCCCATATCACTGCCACCAGAAGTTGCAAACGGGATGATGGTCTTGCCGGTCAGATCATAGCTTTCAAGGAAAGTGTTGATGATCGTCGGCGCAACATACCACCAGATCGGGAAACCGACAAACACGGTATCGTAGTCGTTCATATTGTCGCGCTTACCGGCAATGGCAGGACGGGATGCCGGATTGTTCATCTCAATCGTACTGCGGGATTTCTTGTCCATCCAGTCAAGGTCGGCTTTGGTATAGGGTACTTCCGGCTCAATGGCGTAAAGGTCTGCGCCGATAGCCTCGGATAATTTCTCTGCCACCTTTGCGGTCACACCGCTTGCAGAGAAGTATGCAACTAATTTTCTGCTCATAAATGCCTCCAATTTCATTCGTCTTGATCCAGTCCACCGTTCAGTACAAGGTACATCAGTACCTCCATCATGTCAGCGATCTTTGCAAGCGTAATATCTTCATCTTTAGACTTGATAATCAGGCGGAAAACTGCATAGAAAACATCGTTTCGATCAAGCTCGGTTTCGGTTTCAAACCGTTCAAGAAGGTTTTCGATGCGTTCCAAATCCGGTCCGTCTTCCGGTTTGAACGAATCTTGCATTCCCAGCAAGGATGCAAGCCGCTCGTCTTTCATGATTGCATCGTATTCCACAAGTTGCTTTGCTTCTTCCGGCATCAGCTCATCAAAGTAGTTGATGAAGATGTGGACACGAATGCCTCCTTCCTTGTCAGGAGAGAAGCAGACGGTATGTGACTTATCCGCGATCTCCTTCAAAAATTTGAGATCTTCTGGATCATCAAACTCTGCGAAGGGAAGAAACATATTGATTTCAGAATGCCAGTGATGGTAGTCAACAATTCCCTCAATACGACCATGATGCCGTTCCGCAAACGCATCGCAGCGTTCCAGAAGGTACTCATAGTTCTTCTTGTCCTCAGGAATGATAATCTTTGGTATCTTGTCCATTGCATCGGAGTACGCTTTCAGCATACCTCCGTTGACTGCACGGTCAAACACTTCATCGCACCATTCATCGTATTCACCTGACTCGGCTTCTCGATAATCCCGCTCAAAGATAATATCGTCCATAGCCTTACCCCTTTATAATTTTCTCAAGCTGCTTTTCAGTTGCAGCGGGAAGAAGCGATTGAAGGTGTCTCAGAATACGCTCTCTGGATTTTTGCGGCTGTTCCCTGTATGCAGATGTGATGAAGTCATAACCGAAGAGGGCTTCCGGTGTTGAATACTCTGCAACGCCCCAGCCGTAGAGCTTGCCGCATTTGTCCTGCATATAGACGAAATCTGCAATGCAGACATAGCTCTGCATTTGCAACCGTGTGATGCTGGTTTCAAAGCCAGTGTTTCCGCCCTTGCGGTAGTTCCTGACTTCTTTCAGGCGCTTGGAAAGGATTCTGCCTTCATCCGCTATGGCTTCATAAAGCTCCTTGTCCTTGTAGGATGCCAGACCGTCATCCCAACGGGCGTCAAAATCATAGCCATCGCGCCGGAAGTTTGCAAAGTCAGGAATCCACTCTCGGCTCACGAATCCAGCTTTTTTGTTAAAAAGCTTTCCATAGAGGCACTTGCCGCTCCGCGCTGCCGGTCCTTTCCATTCCCACGGACCATCCGCGTCATCTGCAAACCACAACTCCGGAGGGCATAGCTCTTCAACGGAGAAACCGGAAATCTCGTTTTGGAAGAAGGGCAGGAACCCGCATTGCTCAACGGCGGCAATCAGGTCATCCGCACTCCGCAGCAATGCCTTTTGTTTGTTCTCTTTCATTCCGTGTAGTGGGATCGTCATTTTCCGCAGCACCTCTTGTATTTCTTCCCACTGCCGCACGGACATGGAGCGTTGCGCCCGACTTTTTTCTGCTTCTCCGGCTGTGGAGTGGAGCGCTTGATGTCTGCAAGCTGTTTCAGAAGGTCAAATCGCATTGCTTCACTCGGCATTTCCATCGTGAAGATCTGCTTGCGGAAGTCCTCAATATCCATTTCACCGTTTTGAAGGGATTTTCGGATGTTCGGGCCCAAAGAGAGCGACTTAAAGCGTTCTTCCGGTGGAGTCATCTGCATCATCTCATCCGGCGTATAGCCACGGTTGCAGGGCATCCGCGTCGTGTTATGGAATGCACTGTATAAGGCGGTGAACCGCTCGACATCCCGTCGAGACCTGAGCTGAACACCCAACTTCTCCAAATGGTTGAGAACATCGGCTGTTTGAACAGCAACCGAACGGACGCCATACAGGAGTTCTTCAAAAACAGCGTTTTCGCGCTCGTCATTCAGGTTGCAGCGTTCTTTCAGGAACGCCCGGAGCTTGCGCTTTTCCGGCGTGTCCTCGCAGTAGAAGGGATCATCGTATTCCAGTAGATGCTTCTTGTCAGGCACATAGTAAGGTTTGTTCTGCTGATTGCGCCTCGTCTCCATGAAAAGGTCGATGGAATCACCAATCAGGGTGACGTCAATGATCTCGCGGTCAAGAGGCTTTGTATGCTTGACATCTGTGTAAAGCTCATCCCCGCCCAGAATGTAGTAGCCCTCGCACTCATGACGGGCGATCTCTGCAAAGGCAAGAAATTCATCTTCCGTTACCAGCTTCGGGCTGAGGGAGAAGACAATCTCCTTTGCCTTGTGCAGCGGGATGATACCGTAGAGATTTGCCATTGCATTGAAATATTTGCGCAGAAGGCGCGAGGTCGTGTCCTTCAGCGGGATTTCCCGATACCGGGCGTTCAGCTCCCGGCGTGTGTATTCCTCCGGAAACTCAATATATTGCTCCTTGCTCATGCTTCTTCTTCCTCAATAATTCCGTAGTCAATCAGGACGTTCTCTTCGGCGTACTTCGGGTAGATAATTCCTGTCATTTCATATTGATACCGTCTAACGCGGCGAAATTCTTTCACCAGCTCCGGTGCAAACGCCGCTGTTTCGCAATGCGCATACTCCGGCATTTCTGCAAGATCGTCCCGAACGGCGCGAATGAGAGCGTTTGTCACATCATCAATGCTCTTGCCGCTCTCCACCGCAACCAGTTCGTGCTGCCGGACTGCCTTGTCCAAATCACCGGGAGAACGAAACAATTTGTACTTCATAATGCCCGTCCTTTCTCTGCGTGTTGTGGTTACTGTTCTTCTGAAAGTCGCTTTTGAAATCTCTTAACTTCTAATTGTGTGACGAGGATCAGATAGAGAGAGCCAAGCTCAAGAATGAAATTGCGGTCAATCTCTACAAGACTTTTTCTGAGCTTTCGGAATACAAGCTCAAGCAAGTCCATAAACAACGGATTATCAAAGGACTTGTACTTTGCAAGCTTCTTTTGCGCAGTATTCCATGTTGCAGACATTTCGCATTCTTCACTTGTCAGTGCTTCGCAGAGAATCATGCTGACGGCTCTTTTCCGATCTCCAATCTCAAGCTCTTCCTCGTAGTAGCGTAGAATTTCTTTCTTGCTTCTAAGAGGAAGGACATCGCAGTTATCGTCCATCTCAAAGGCGATGACTTCTGCAATCAGTTCTCGCCAGATTGCGTAACCGGAGTTGATCGCGCCGTCTTCCTCGCTGCTCAATGTGCTGTCCATACAGTAGCATTTGTAAAAGTTGTCTCCGTCAAGCTCATTATGGACGCAAAAGATATGCGCCAGCTCATGCAGCAGGATATGATAAAGCGTTGCCGGAGTGCGCTCAATATCCGTGCGCAGGAGAATACCGTCCGGGCTACTTTCTCCTTCGCCAACAAAAGCAGAAGCGTGAAAGTCAAAATATCCATCCTCTTTGTACCGGTCAGTCAGACGATCCGAAAAATACAGCTTGCAGAACTGCTCAAAAACCTCCTGTTGGTTTTCCGTCTGAAAGCAGTGCAGTAAAAGGTTATCCTCGCTGAACGCCGTACCCATCCGCTCGTTAAATGTTGCTTCTGCCATGAGAAGGATGTCTTTGTATTCGTTGTTATCCATGCCGCAATTTCCTTTCATGGCTTATGCTGTTGCCATTTGCAAGATTCGATCTCGTTGCAGGATTGTGTTGGTTTCGACAACAGGCATCCCATATAATAAATTTATCAGACAGGAAAATCCCTAAAACTATCTAAAATCGCTGTTTTCATCCTTCCGGTCTGATCTGTTTCAAAAAGTCTGCGTGAGGAACATAGGGCAAATTCAAGCCCCATCCCATGCGATTCATTTCATTCAGCTTAATCAGCATCAGGTTGATGTTTGTCCCCATCATTGCGGAGAGCTGCACCACATCATAGCCTTCCTGCATATACTCGATCAATTCGTCGTTGTCGATAATGAGATGGGCAGCAAAGGCGTTTGCCTCGTATTCCGGTTTAGATCGCATATCGAACAATGTAAACTCCGATAAGGCATTGCCTTTCTTGGCAAGGTCACGATGAAATACATCATGCCCGATTTCATGACCGCAGACCATCTGCATGACCATGTGTTCCATGCTTGCGTTCAGCAGGATATGCCTTTCTTTGTGCCGGTAGGTATACATCCCCAGAAGATCGTTCAGTGTATCTATGTAATGCACATAGATACCAAGTTCACGGGCAATTTTCAGGGTATCTCTTGTGCCGCAGCTTCTTACAATGCTGTTTGCTTTTTTATATATTTCCTCGGAGCGAATGATCACGGACGCTCACCCCCTTCAAGTTGCAAGTTTCCATTCTGATTATAGCAAAGGTATAGTCCTATAAAACGGACAGTTAGGCATTGGGATTGTCATCCGTTGCTTTGTATTTCTTCGGTGTGTATTTCTCGACATTACGAGCTTTGGACTCCCAGTATATATCCTGCAATGCCTTCATCACAGCATCCTTGTCCTGCTCAGACAGTGTACCACCGGCAAAGAGTCCCGACATACCATCGATCAAGTCCTGCGCCTGTTTCATTCCGCGAGTGCCGTACTGCTCAGATGCCTGAACGACAAACGCATCGTCCTCACTCAGAAAGTAATTGATGTCAACACCGAAGAAGTCCGCGATTTTTTTGTAGTTATCTCTTGTCCGTGGGAAAGAAAGATCGTTCTCATACCGGGTGATCATGCGTCTGTTGATTCCCAAGCCGTCAGCTACCTGCTGCTGGGTTAAGTTCTTCTTTTCTCGCTCTGCCTTGAACTTCTCACCGAATGTCATTTTGGTAATCACTCCTGTTCACAAAAAGTTTGCGACATTGAATTGCTCAAACCTATTGACAAGAGCATTTCAAATGCGTATAATAATATCGTGAGTATTTCAACTACTCATATTCTACTCGGAATTGCTCATCCTGTCAAGGGGTTGCGCAAAAATACAAGAAAAAGTTACAATTCACGGCTGCGGTTTCCCCGTTGTCCAGCCGTGGATCTGAGAAATGGAGTGAGAATCGCAAAATGGAGTGTCAATGCAGGAAAGCCTATGTGTCGGTGAATGTGGATGTTGACGAAGAAGGAACGGTGCATCCCCGTTTTATCCGATGGAAGAACGGTCTGATTTTTCAGATTGATCAGATTCTTTACAAGTGCCGTGCCAGCTCCAAGAAAGTTGGCGGCGGTGGTATTCGCTACACCGTCATGATTCGAGGAAAGGAGTCTTTTCTGTTTCATGAAGGAGACAAATGGTTTGTCGAAGCAAAGGAGGGCAGCTAATGATTTTATCTCACAAGGAAATAGAGGAAATTGCCGTAGCCGTTACAGAGGACTTCAACGAGTTCTTTTTCGGCTCTCAGGATGAAGAAGTCCAAGTTCCAAGGGCTACGCCCATTGATCAGCTTGCAAAGGACTACCTTGGTCTTACCGTGTCTTTTGCAAAGCTGTCGGAGGACGGGAGCATCTGCGGACTTACGGCTTATGCCGATACAGAGTACGCAGTTGAGGAAGGAGGCGCGATTCGCAAACTTGCGCTCAGGCAAAATCAAGTTCTGCTGGATGAGAGCTTTATTCAGCCCGGACAAGTTCGGACGCTTTGCGGAAAACGCAGATTTACATTGGCGCATGAATGCGCTCATCAGATTCTCTATCAGATGGAGAGTGATGATGTCAAACAGGCTTGCAGAAAGAAATACGCTGCAAGGACAACCTATTCTCTTCGAGACTTGAAGACCCGTGAGGATTGGAATGAGTGGCAAGCAAATGTACTGGGTGCGGCACTCCTGATGCCGCAGAAGGAGATTGACCTTGCTATGTGGTTCTTTGCCGGAGGCAGGAAGCTCAAGTGCTACGAAGGGCGTTTCAGTTACAATGACAGGCTGACATTGACGAGGCTCTGTGGGCAGCTTGGTGTCTCAAAGTCTGCCGCCGTAATCCGGCTCAGGCAGCTCGGCTACCTTGAAGACCTGGCATACAGTGCTTATGCCGATCCATTGGAGGTGCTGACATGAAACGAAATATTCGTGTCAAAGACCCGTCCCCAGAGATGCTTGTCAAGATCAGACGGGCGCGTCATGCCATCTCATCACAAGAGATGAGAATTATCAAATGCCCATACTGTGGGCATAGTGCAATCCATGTGTTCGAGGACACACGAGGTCATGTCCAAGCAAAATGTAAAATGTGCGGACGAGAAACCGTGTTCAATGTCCTCAGTATGAGACGGTTATTCCTCAACCTCAAATAGAGGTAGAGATAACAAATAAATATTTTTGATAGCTGTGCTGTGGAGCCGCTGATTGGTGAGTCTTCCTAATGCCGCATGAACAGAGTGTTCGCACTCTGTTTAATCGGCATGGGATCATGAACTCACCGGTCATGCGGCTCTTTTTTAGTCTCTTCCATCCGCTGCTCTGCGATGCAGCGGAAAGGAAGAACTATGAAAACCCCAGTCGAATTTGACTATGACCTCTGGACTACGGAGGACGGCAAGTGCATGGTGCGTGTGAAGTGTACCGGCGAAATTACGGAGGTAGACCGTGATGTCATGAGAATCCTCCGTGCGGAAGAAAAGAGAATCAGACGCGCCTATGGAGCAGATAGCAATGCGGAGCAGGAAGAAAACGGAACACGCAACGAATCCATTTTGTCTTTGGATGCTATGCCGGATGATGATGTGAAGTCTGCCGCTTGGTTGGCTGATCCAAATGATTTTCTCAAAGAGTTCATTGTGCAGATGCAAGAAGAAGCCTTTATTGAAGAGCTGACCGAAAGAGAGAAAGATGTTTACTCCTTTTGCATCAAGGACGGCTGCTCTCAACAGGATTATGCAGAGCAAAGCGGACTTTCCGTGTCCCGCGTTTCTAAGATAGTTGCCGCTATCAGAAAAAAAGCAAAAAAATTTTTCTGAGGGGTGCCAAGTTTTTGAGGTTTTATGTCCGTTGTAAAGTGAAGGGGTTAATTGATAACCACTTCGCGGTTCCTTGACAACTGAATAGTTCAGTGCTGCGGATCTTTCCGCTTCTGCGAAGCAACACAGCTTC
>ENA-OXWW01000075-OXWW01000075.1-human-gut-metagenome-genome-assembly--contig:-NODE-75-length-10475-cov-4.358637_pt1 | contig 10475 bp, 9 predicted proteins | sample MGYA00244694_ERZ652731 | MGnify/ENA primary metagenome ERZ652731 (study PRJEB26926, sample SAMN06164421) | human gut metagenome | biome: ENVO:00009003; feature: ENVO:2100002; material: ENVO:00002003... | reverse complement strand
TACACTTCTAGCTTCGTCGGCAGCGTCAGATGTGTATAAGAGACAGGCTTGGTGTTTCACAGATCAGCGGCGCATCCAAGACAAGTGTTGGAGGCTATGCAGACCCGGAGGCTGAGAAAAATGCAGAGGCAACATCGGAGCAGTTTGATGTCAGCGACCAGAGAACACTTGACGAGGTGGTAAACTGGCTTATGAAGATGGACTATATTCCGTCCTTCTGTACAGCCTGCTACAGAGAAGGCAGAACGGGAGACCGTTTTATGGCACTGTGCAAGAGTATGCAGATACTTAATTGCTGTCATCCGAACGCACTCATGACACTTAAGGAATATCTCGAGGACTATGCAAGCCCGCAGACAAGAGAGCTTGGAATGAAGCTCATCGATAGGGAAATAGAAAAGATTACCAATCCAAAGGTTAAGCAGACCTGCTATGAGCATATACATGATATTGCAGACGGAAAGCGTGATTTCCGTTTCTAAAGGAGGACATATGGGAAATTTGAATGAGACGCCTTCTGCCAACAGACTTCATATAGGTATATACGGAAAGACAAACAGTGGTAAGTCATCTCTGATAAATGCGGTTACAAAGCAGGAGGTTTCCATTGTAGCTGACGTGGCAGGTACGACAACCGACCCTGTGTACAAGCCGATGGAGATACATCCGCTCGGACCATGCGTGATTATTGATACGGCGGGCTTTGATGATGACAGTGAGCTTGGTGAAAGACGCATTGAAAAGACTCATCTGGCGGCAGAGAAGACAGACATAGCCGTTGTAGTGCTTGATATTGCAGAGGTCATTGCTGCAAAGAAGGCAGGGGTACCATTTAAAAAGGCTTTTAAGGATGAGGCAGAGTGGAGCCTGCTATTTGCAAAAAAACATACTCCTGTTGTATTTGCCTTAAACAAGATAGACGAGATTTTGCTTTCCGCAGAGGCACAGGAAAAGAGCAGGGGAAAGCTTGACAATGCTGCAATAGAGGCCGCAAAGTGCTGGGTTTATGAGGAAAACAGTGCTATGATGGGCAAAAATGCAGATAATAGCTTTGAGGTTTTAGCAGTCAGCGCGCTAAAGGGCAAGGGAATGGATGCTGTCATCTCTGCACTTACACGCCTTTTGCCGGAGGATTTCGGACAGGAATTTATCCTGGGAGACCTTGTTTCTCAGACAGACCTGGTGCTTCTTGTCATGCCACAGGATATCCAGGCGCCAAAGGGCAGACTCATATTGCCACAGGTGCAGACACTCAGGGAATTGCTCGATAGAAAATGCCTTGTGATGAGCACGACAACTGACAAAATGACAGATGCACTTGCAGCATTATCTCACGCGCCGAAGCTCATCGTGACAGATTCACAGGTGTTTGGCTATGTGTACGAGCACAAGCCGGCGGAGAGTATGCTCACATCATTTTCAGTGCTTTTTGCAGCATACAAGGGTGATCTGCCATACTATGTGGAGAGCGCAAGGGCAATTGATGCCTTAAAGCCATCCTCAAGAGTGCTTATCGCAGAGTGCTGTACACATGCGCCTCTTGCGGAGGATATAGGCAGGGTGAAGCTTCCGAACCTGCTTCGAAAGCGTGTCGGTGAGGAGCTTACTGTGGATATTACAAGCGGTACAGATTTCCCTGATAATCTATCTCAGTATGACCTCGTTATTCAGTGCGGTGCTTGCATGTTTAACAGAAAATATGTATTATCAAGAATAGACAGGGCACGCACTCAGCATGTGCCGATGACAAACTATGGCGTGGCTATAGCACACCTGACAGGAATACTCGATAAGGTGAGCATGCCCTAGAAAAACCTTAAAAGCCGGGAGGAAGAGAAGCTATCGGTATGACGAAAACAAGCGATTTTGACGACAAAGTGAATTATAGTGGCGATTATAAAGGCAATTACAGCGGCGATTATAGAGACAATTACAGCAGCGATTATAGCGCCACCGGTTACGCTCGTCTGGCGAAGAGTCTTATTGATATAGTAAAAGAGCAGCAGGCGAAGCTTGGCTACAGGAAGGAAATAGTCAGACTGTATTATCCTCTTTCCACGCTCAGACATTTCTTTGAGTGTGCAGGGGATGACAATAAAATTGCAGCCGGCGTAATTTCAGAGCAGCAGATGCTTGAAATACTTGCACCGGACAACCTGCCAAAACAGCTTACTGACACCATAGGTGAGATAAAGGTCACCGCAAAAAATGAGCGTTTCTGCATAGAGATACCACCTGAGGGCAGTGAGTATGTGCATGAAAACACAGCTGACAACGAGTTTATAAGGGAGCTGATTACACTTGTCGGCACGCATGGCTGCACCATGGAGCAGATAACTGAGTTGTTTTACAAATACTCGGACGACATCGAAAAAAAGGAAATGCAAAACGGCGAGTTTGACTGTTACATCCGCTTCTTAAATGAGCCGGATGACACATACTACTATTGCTTCCATGATGAGGGCTGCCATATTATTTACCATAGATTTCTGCCGCAGGATTATGCGGACTTTGGATTTTAATGGATAAGTTTCTTTCTTTTGGTGTTGGCCTTTGAATTTACTTTGAAGTTACACGAAGACATAGTTTGACAAAAATATAACAATCGTAATATAATGGCGGTTGAGAGTAGGGTTTATGTATAATACGCACATCAGGAGATATACACATGGCAACATTTACCAGAAAAGCCATAATGCAGACTTTTTTACATATACTGAAAAACAAACCGCTTGACAGGATTACAGTCAAGGATATATGCGAGCAGTGTGAGATAAACAGAAATACATTTTACTATTATTTCAAGGACATATATGATGTGCTTGAGGCCATATTTGAGGACGAGGTCAGGCTTGTGATGGATGAGGCAAAGGAAGGCGTGACATTTCATGATGCATATGCCAGAGTCGCTGCCCTTATTCTTAATAACCGCGAGGCGATAATGCACATTTATGCATCGGAAAACGGCAGGGTATTAAGGACATATCTGGATGCCGTGGTTACGCAGGTGGTGCGCCGCTTTGTGTTGGAAAAGGCAGAGGGCTACAGCCTGGATGATAGTGACATTGCTTTTATCACGGCGTTTTACAGCAACGGAATCGTGGGCAGTACAATTAAGTGGATTGAGAGAGGCAGTATGATGAGCCGTTTGCCTGAGAACATTACGGCAAATGGCGTTGGACTGTCAAAAAGCCAATACAACAGAGATATTGTTAAGAGAATAGGTGACTCTTTCGATGCCACAATTTATGATATGATTGAGTGCTGTCTGTAGGCAGGCGGATATTGTATGACAAAATAATTCGAACAGATTTGACAGAGTGTCTGAATTTCAGACACTCTTATTTTTTTGTCCATTTTAAAGACGATTATGGTGGATTAGAATAGCAGACAAAAAGGAGGGAGATACTTTATGCACACATTGGTACGTGTGAAAAATGCATACACTGTCATGACAATATGCCTGATTGCATTGGGGGCAGCTTTGTTATTTGCGCCACAGCTTGGACTTAGGACTTTGTGCGTGGTGTATGGAGTGTTTCTCATAGTATACGGAGTGACAAAGTTGTCCGGATATTTTGCAAAGGATTTATTTCAGCTTGCGTTTCAGTTTGACCTGGCGCTTGGGATAGTTTCAATAGTGCTTGGAATCATAATTATTAAAAAAACTGAGTATATTATAGAGATATTGTCTACAGCAATAGGCATTTTTATGTTGGTAGATGGAGCGTTCAAGATACAGACTGCAGTGGAAGCAAAGCGTTTTGGCATCGAGAGATGGTGGCTCATACTCGTGATGTCGTTTGTAGTGGCATTTGTGGGAATACTGCTTCTTGTGACACCATTTGAGACCGCAGGCATGATAGTGAGATTAATAGGACTGAATTTGAGTCTTGACGGAATACTAAATTTATTTGTCGTCAGAAATACCGTTGAAACAATAAGGAGGAATACAAAGTGGGAAATTTAGGACATCAGGCAGCGAGACTTGCTGCATCAAAAATATGTGACAACATTGTAAAAGGACTTTGCAAGGACCCGGAGACAGAGGTTGTAAAGCTTATCGACATGTGGCAGAAATTTATGGGCGATGAGAAGATTGATTTAAACTATGACAGTGCGCGCAAGATGATCTGTGATAAGGACTGCACGCTCAACAAGTACATGCATCGTCTTATCAACGAGATAGATCCTCATGTATTAAAGACAATCGCGCTCAATCTGGGCTTTGAGGCATTTGTTTACGGCACAAAAACCATCCGTAAAAATCGTGAAAAGTATGGCTGCAATGTGCCATGGCTCATTCTTATGGATCCGACAAGTGCCTGCAATCTGCACTGTACAGGCTGCTGGGCAGCAGAGTATGGCCACAAGCTGAACCTTACCTTTGATGAGATGGATAAGGTCGTAACACAGGGCAAGGAGCTTGGTGTATACCTGTATATGTTTACAGGAGGGGAGCCTCTTGTCAGAAAAGCAGACCTTGTTAAGCTCTGTGAGAAGCACAGTGACTGTGCATTTCTGGCATTCACAAACGGCACACTCGTGGATGAGGCCTTCTGCGCAGACTTAAAGCGTATCGGAAATTTGTACCTTGCAATAAGTCTTGAGGGCTTCTCAGAGGTAAACGACCTAAGACGAGGCACCGGTGTATTTGCAAAGGTTATGCATGCGATGGATTTGCTTAAAGAGAATGGACTTGTTTTCGGTACATCAATATGTTACACTTCAAAGAACTATGAGACAGTTACCAGTGATGAGTTTATCGACATGATTGTGGAAAAGGGCTGCCGCTATGCACTTTACTTCCACTATATGCCTGTCGGAAACGATGCATCACTGGAGCTTTTACCAAACCCTAAGCAGAGACTTTACATCAAGGACCGTGTCCGTGAAATCAGAAATATGACAAGCGGCAAGGGAATTTTCACAATGGATTTCCAGAACGACGGCGAGTTTGTCGGAGGCTGTATCGCAGGAGGAAGAAACTACTTCCATATCAATGCCAACGGTGATGCTGAGCCATGTGTATTTATCCACTACTCAGGAGCCAACATCCGTACACACAGCATGCTTGAGATTTTGAAACAGCCGCTTTTCATGGCATATCATGATAACCAGCCATTTAATGAGAATCACTACAGACCATGTCCTATGCTTGAAAATCCTGAGATCTTACAGCGGCTCGTAAAGGAAACAGGTGCAAAATCAACTGATTTGCAGTCACCTGAGAGTGCGGAGCACCTGTGCAACAAGTGTAAGGAGTATGCGCAGGCATGGAAGCCTTGTGCCGATAAGCTTTGGGCGGAGGAAGGACACAGTAATTAATGATATTTGAAACACATGCCCATTATGATGATGACAGATTTAAGGACGACCGTGATGAAACAATAAAACGCGTCCATGAAAAAGGAGTTGCCCCGATAATAAATGTCGGGGCTTCTATTGGCTCTACCATGACTACAATAGAGCTTGCAAAGAAATATGATTTTATATATGCGGCGGTTGGAGTGCATCCAAGCGACATAGCTGATTTAAACGAGGAAACCTTTGCATGGCTTAGGGAACAGACCGCATGGGAAAGGACTGTTGCAGTCGGGGAAATCGGACTGGACTATTACTGGGATAAGGAGCCAAAGGTGCAGGAAAACCAGCGCTACTGGTTTAAGCGTCAGCTTGAGCTTGCAGCAGAAGCATCGCTGCCGGTTATCATACACTCGCGTGATGCAGCACAGGACACCATGGAAATCATGACAGAGGCAGCAAAAAAGAATATCCGCGGCGTGATACACTGCTATTCATATTCACCGGAGATGGCACTGGAGTATGTAAAGCTGGGGTATTATATCGGAGTGGGAGGTGTCGTAACTTTCAAGAATGCAAAGAAGCTGGTACAGACAGTGTCAGAGCTTCCGCTTGATAGAATCCTTCTTGAGACGGACTGTCCATACATGGCCCCGGAGCCACATCGAGGCACGCGGAATGATTCGTCAAACATTCCATATGTGATAAAGAAGATAGCAGAAATCAAAGGCACTACGCCTGATGAGGTAGAGCGCATGACACGTGCCAATGCATTTGAACTGTTCACACGTGTAAATAATTGAGCCACAACGTGAGGTATGAAAAGCATGAACCGCCGCCCTGCCATAGGGCACGTACACTCCTTAGTGAGCTACGCTTCGCAGTTAAGATTCTGTACGGATTATGTCTAAAGATTTTCTATGCTTGACGAAACCGGCTTTTATGCGCCGTCCGTGGCGCATAACGCCTTGCCCAGCCGTCCATGGCTGGGCATTTCTGCGTATTTAAACATAATCCTACAGTATCTAAACAGCTTCGCTATTCGCTCTCTAAGGAGTGTACGTGCCCTATGGCAGGGCGGCGGTTCATGCTTTTCGTCCCGGGTTTTGGCAAAACCGCGAAAATTTACAAATATAATTGAAATAAAGGCATTTCATGTGATAATATAAAAGATAATGACAGCAGTTGTACTGTCGCATCAGATGAAACGACACAAGGAGTGCATATCATGGCATATTTGGGAAATCCTAAGAACACAATCGAGGTTTTGCAGAAATACAATTTCAATTTTCAAAAGAAATTCGGACAGAACTTCCTTATTGATACAGGCATTTTGGAGGAAATCATAGACTCGGCCGGCATCACAAAGGACGATATGATACTTGAGATAGGCCCGGGAATAGGTACGATGACACAGTATCTGTGTGAGTCGGCGCGCCAGGTAATAGCAGTCGAGATAGATACAAATCTGATACCTATACTTAAGGATACTCTGAGTGAATATGATAATGTAAAGGTCATAAATGATGATATATTAAAGGTAGACATAAATGCTCTGGCAGAAGAATATAATAATGGTAAGCCGATAAAGGTTGTTGCAAACCTGCCATATTACATAACGACACCTATTATTATGGGGCTGTTCGAGAGTCATGTGCCGATAGACAGTATTACAATTATGGTGCAGAAGGAGGTCGCAGACCGTATGCAGGCAGGTCCCGGCAAGAAGGATTACGGAGCTCTGTCACTTGCGGTGCAGTATTATTCGCACCCTGAGATAGTGGTAAATGTGCCGCCAAGCTGTTTCATGCCACAGCCAAAGGTAGGAAGCTCTGTTATATCGCTCAAGCGATACGAAAAGCCGGTGGTTGACGTAGATGATGAAAAGCTGATGTTCAAAATCATCAGGGCATCCTTCAACCAGCGCAGGAAAACTCTTGCCAACGGGCTCAACAATTTCGGTGGTATGGGACTGACCAAGGAGCAGATACAGCAGAGTATAGAGGCTCTCGGAGTTCCTGTAAATGTGCGTGGTGAGGCTCTAAGCCTTGCACAGTTTGCGCAATTATCAAATATAATTGGTGCCGCAAAATAGAAAAAGCATGAATAAATCCATGCAGACAGGACATACTATCATCAGAACAATTCAGATGATGGAGGTAATGTCCTATGAAAAAACAACAAATTGCAGCAGCGGCATGTCTCGTGGCCGGAGCCATAGGATTTGCAGCGGTATATTCAACACAGAATCACGGAAAAGAGGAGCTGCCCACAGAAATTTCACAGACTTCGTCTATAGTAGAGCCTACAGAGAAAAAGACACCACAGAAACAGACACAAAAAGAAGACTCAGAGACAAAATGGGACAGGAAGAATCAGCTGCAGGGCAGCAGGAAAATCAGCAGCCCACGGAAAAACAGCTGCATTTTGTCCCTGAAAATGTGACAAACTGGCCTGTAAAGGGAGATGTGCTTTTGCCGTTTTCCATGGACAAGACGGTTTATTTCCCGACACTCGACCAGTATCAGTATAATCGTGGCATGGTAATACGTGCAAACGAAGGAGATGCGGTATACTCAGTTACCGAGGGCAGGATTATAGACATATATGACAGCGCAGAGACAGGCTGTACAGTAGTGCAGGATTTAGGAGACGGCTATACGGCTACTTACGGACAGCTTGCAAATCTAACCTGCAGTGAAGGCGATGTGCTTGAGGCAGGAGAAACACTTGGAGCAGTTGGAAAGGTGACCAGATACTATACTGTTGAGGGAACCAATGTGTATTTTGCTATGGAACAGGATGGAAAACCGGTCAATCCTATGGACTATTTCGGAGATATATAGAGGTGAAAAGTGGAGTTTAACGAATACAATGAGAGTGTGAAAAACTGGACAAATGGCATTCTTGACAATTACAGAAAGGACGCCGAGCTCACAATCAGATATTGCCATGAGCTGATAGATTACGGAGAAAAGACAGCAGATTCAAAACTCTTGGGCTTCGGATACTATCATCTTGCCATGACACTTTATTGCCTGAATGACTACGATAACATTTTTGATATCGTGGTCAGGGCGATAGATCATCTGGAGAAGGCGCAGAGCTGGAGCATGCTGGCGCGCGCATGCAATATACTTGGTATCATCATGTCAAGCGGAGGCAATCAGCCGGTAGCATATGACTATTATCTGGATGGACTGACGTACTGCAAGAAGTATGGCCTGTTGGAAGAACAGGGCATTATAAATGTCAATTGCGGAGCTTTAAATATCAAAGTGGGCAGGTATAAGGAGGCCATGGATTATTTTCAAAAAGCCATGGAATACATAGCTTCCGCACCGGATGAACCTTCATATCACACCAGGATGATATCTCTTTATGAGAATATGATAAACTGCAAGGTACTGGAGAGTGACTTTACCGGAATAGATGAGATTCTTGAGATTGTGGAGAGGGAGCATCTGCCGTATGCAGATGCAATCGACAGGCTTGGAATGCTTATCAGCAGAACCTTTTACATGCATAAAAGCGGACAGATTGAAAAACGTGACGAGTGTATCAGGCGCATTGATGGTGTAATCACGCAGGATATGCTTTTTATGGATCTGATAGAGGATTTCTTTGTGTATCTCGAGGTGCTTTTCGAGAGTGAAAAGATTGATGAATTCTGGCATCTGATGGAGCTTATGGAGCCGATGATAAACAATCTTAAGGTCACAAGCATGCAGATGAGATTTTTAGGTCTTAAAATCAGATTTTACAGAAAGCACCATATGGGGGCAGAGTATCTGCAGGCGGCAGGGCTGTACTATGAGCTTTCCGAGCGCAAGGAGCTTGAGGCCAAGGCTATGATAAAAGAGGTCATAGAGCTTAGGGCGAATTTCGAGAAGGTAAATCGTGCCAAGAAAAAAATTGAGAAGGAGAATAAGCTTCTTGCGGCGCAGTCTGAGACAGATCCGCTTACAGGCATGGCAAACAGGCGAAAGCTTAATATACAGGCGGATGAGATGTTTTCGCATGCTCATAAATGTGGTCACAATTTTGCTATTGAGATACTGGATGTGGATTATTTCAAGGAGTACAATGATAATTACGGGCATCAGGAGGGGGACAGATGTCTGATTGCGATTGCGGACTGTATAAGCAAAGTTGCGGGAGTACATGGAGGTTTTTGTGCCAGATACGGCGGGGACGAGTTTGTAGTCATATACGAGAATATATCAAAGGAAGATGCTAAAGAATATGTGGAGGAGCTTCGCCGCAAGGTTATGGAGCTGACTTTGCCACACCGGTTTTCAAAGATGCTGCCTATTGTCACAATCACACAGGGCATGTATTGCGATGTACCAAAGGAAGAAAACAGAGTGTGGGATTTTTTACATGTGGCAGATGAGATACTATACAGCGTAAAGACAGACAACCGTGGCAGCTGCAGAGTGGTCGACAGAGCAGAGTTTATGCTTATGTCAGGCTATGGCACTACGATTCAGGGGCAGGCCTGATATCATATTGTCATGTCATAAGCACAGCGTTGATTATTAAGATGGACAAAGCAGATATGGATGAAAATTATACATATATTGTAAGGTGTGCTGACGGCACACTTTACACTGGTTGGACAAATGACCTGAAAAAGCGCATAAAAGCGCATAACTCCGGGAAAGGTGCCAAATATACAAAGACACGCAGACCTGTGGAGCTGGTCTATTTCGAGCACTTTGCCACGAAAGAGGAGGCAATGAGCAGGGAGTATCATATAAAACAGCTCAAGCGCGCACAAAAGCAGGCTCTGATAGATGAAATGAATAAAAATAACAAAAGTATTTTTACACAAAACGGATAGTCGAAAATAACTAAAATGACCAAACGCCAGTGTGAGAATACTTATTTTTTTGCAATTCTTTGTGAAAAATTGCCAAAAAATACCTGGTGTTTTTATTAATATATACAGAAAAGACAAAATCCTCTTGCGAAACTACATGAAACTGTCTATAATAATTCTTGTGAAAACGTTACCGCAAACATTACCGAAAACAACCAAGGATGTTTGCAAAGACAATTTTAATATTAAATCTTTTAGGAGGGTTTAAAATGAAAAAGAAATTAGTAACAGTATTACCTGTCTCTTATACACATCTCCGAGCCCACGAGACCGTACTAGATCTCGT
>ENA-OXWW01000060-OXWW01000060.1-human-gut-metagenome-genome-assembly--contig:-NODE-60-length-11340-cov-3.728932_pt1 | contig 11340 bp, 9 predicted proteins | sample MGYA00244694_ERZ652731 | MGnify/ENA primary metagenome ERZ652731 (study PRJEB26926, sample SAMN06164421) | human gut metagenome | biome: ENVO:00009003; feature: ENVO:2100002; material: ENVO:00002003... | reverse complement strand
CATTGTCAAAAGCAGTGGCTTATTACAAAGAAAAGGAAGGACGTGGTGCTATGAGCGAAGCAGTAAGACAGTATGCAATGGAATATGCAAAAGAGTATGCAAAGGAATATGCCAGGGAGTATGGTGAGGAACAGAAGGAAGAGGGGATTCTTCAGGGAAAAAATAATATGTTGTATTCATTGGTTTCAAAGGGAAGGTTAAAAATAGATGTAGCAGCCGAAGAGGCAAATGTCAGCCTTGGAGAATTTGAAAAATCGATGGAGGAAGCAGGATATAAAATTCCTGAATTGGTATAGTTTAATAGTTACAAGATACGTTAAATATAGACCCGGTTTGCATAAGTATGTGCAGACCGGGTTTTTATAATAAAAATGCAATGTATGATACAAAAAGTTTACAACTGACATATATACTCATTATAACAATATGGAACACAAAAAAGGAGAACCACATATGGATAAAAGGGGTAACATATTTTCACGAAATATGAGATTATTTGCAGCAATTATGACACTCATCGAGGCACTTGTCCTCACATCATTCACAGGCTGTGCCGGTAAAAAGGTGGATTATGGTGTGGACACGGAGGTAAAGGAGCAAAAGAACGCTTCTAAGGTATCTGATTTAAGGACTGACAAGCCATGGGTCGAAAATATAACTGTCCAGACAAAAAAAGGAGATGTAACCCTGGGAATCGATGCCAAAATACTGGTGCCGGATTGTGAAACCATGCATGTTGTTGGAGTGGAGGATGTGAAGCTCGATACAGAGTACAAGAAAAGGTTTTTAGATGCGTACTTTGGTGGTGGAGAGTATTATTATCATGATTTAGAGCATTATACAGTTGATGAATTGAATTCTTATATAGATTTAAAATCCAGGGAGCTGAATGAAATGAATAGCAGGGATGATGTGGATGATAGTACAAAACAGGAGCTGGTACAGCAAATGGAGCAGGATTTATCAGGTTATCGGGATTTACTGACTGATGCGAAAATCTCGTATACAATTGCTTCTGATTTACAAAGCTGTGATGAGTATGCCGGCTATAAAGGAGATACATTTTGTGAGGTAACATTTAAAGAGCATTGGGTAAATGCTTATGTCTTTAAGCTCGATGGAAAATATTACGGACCACCTTCATTTAAGGAGGAAAATTATGATAATGTCTCGCAGACATTTCAGGAGGATAATCTGACAGACAGTGCCGGAGCTGATGGAAATGAATGTACAAGAAGTGCAGCAGAGTCAAAAAAACTTGTGCAGGACTTTATGGGAAAGCTTGGACTGTCAAATCAGGTTGAGCGTGGAGAGTGCGATTGTAACTGGCTGGGATTTAATAATGGGGATGAAAACTGGGAGAGCCGCAGTAACACATTGTGGGGATATGTGTATTCGTATGGAACAGGCATTGATGGACAGGTTTTTAAGGATAGTTTTGATTCATCAGAATGTGACTCTATGCTTCGCGAGGATACGAAAGACATTACATTGGGTGACAGTATTCAGCTAACTGTTACAGACAATGGAATAATTGATGTGGTTATAGAATATCCGGTGAGTGTGACAAGCATATCCGGCAGTGTGGAGATGCTTTCTTTAAAGAATATAGAGCAGATAATTAAGGAGCAGCTAAAAAACAATGCCGACAAATATGAGCTTGAGATAAACAAAAGCTTTAACAATATGCAGCTTACATATTTCAGGCTGAAAGATAAGAATGAAACTGCAAAATACAGTTATGTGCCTGTATGGTCATTTTCGCGGCTGGTTGATTCACAAAAGAAAAATGTGATACTTGTAAATGCAATAGATGGCACAATAATCAATTCCGAGGATGTATTTTAAAATTTATGGAGAACTATTATGGGAAAGAAGAAAAAAGCAATTATGACACTCATCGAGGCACTTGTCCTCATATCACTCGCAGGCTGTGCCGGCAAAAAGGTAGATTATGGCGTGGACACGGAGGTAAAATCCCAAAATGTGGTAAGCAGTGTAAAGGATATTGACACCAATACAAGTTTTAATGATGAACTTACAGTAAATATGGGTGGTACTGATGAAAAGGTGAAAATCACGGCAGATATCAGAGTGCCGGAATGTGATACCATGTCAGTCACAGAGGTAGAGCGCATACCTTGTACCAAGGAGTTCAAGGAAAAGGTGATAAAGGCATATTTTGGTGATTCACAGGTCTATTATTACGACTATGCGCACATGACAAAAAAGGAGCTTGAGGAGATTATTGAGACTCTTGACAGGGACAACAACAGTCTGTCGGATGATGCCTCTGAGGAGATTTTGAAATGGCATGATGATATGAAAACTGAGTGCACAAAAGCACTTGAAACGGCAGCTGATGTGTGGACAGAGGCCACAGAATATGATTCCTGTGATGATTTTGTCGGAAAAATAGGTGATACCTGGTTTCACCTTCAGTTTTCAAGGCCAGATGATGACAACAGTGTGCTATCAGGCATCCAGAGCTATCCGCTTGACAGATGTGTGAAAAGCGTTTCAGATGGGGATCCGGATGAGAGGAGTACTAAATTTGATGATGGCTATGTGAAGCAGTACTATGGACCAAAATCACTGAAAGAGTATGACACGGTGAGGTATTTAAACGGTGACTTTATTGATGGAGACCTGCCGGTAAGCGATGTCAATGAGGCAAATATTTCGTTTGATGAGGCAAAGAAGAAAGCAGGTGACTTCATGCAGGCAATAGGAATTGAGTCAATGATTAAAACAGGAGAAAGCGACTGTGAATGGGAGGGATATAACAAGACTGAGGATAATGTATATAAGGAGGGGGATGTGCATAGAGCCATATGGGGCTATGCGCTTGAATATTCGCTTGGCGCAGATGATGTAGTGTATTCAAAATCACTGAATGTATTTGATTATTCAGCTTATAACAAATTTTGTCCTATGGACTGTCCTGGTTATGAGACAGGCAGTTTCAATGTAAATGAATATGGTGTCTATAGATTTGATATAGCAGAGCCGGTAAGCATTGTGAAAAAACAGCAGAAGGTGGAGCTCTTACCGGTGTCAAATATTTATAAGATTGCAAGAAATGAGCTTGAAAGCCACCCGGATAAATATATTGTGGAAGCGGATACACAATATCGTTATCTGACACTTGGCTATATCAGGGTAAAGGACAGCTCAGATTCACAGAGATTCAGCTATATCCCGGCATGGAGCCTTGAGCTGCTGCAAAGAGGAGAGGTCGAATCGTGTCCGGTATTTGTAAATGCAATAGACGGAACAGTGATTGAGCCGGAGCAGATATTCTGAATCAGAGAGAAGTGTGCATGGAGACTAAGGGAAATTATATAATAAAAAATGCAATACATGATACAAAAAGTTTATACATGGAGTTACATTTTTAGATAATAGATCAGGTTCATATTTATTTGGAAAAGATGTGAAAAATATATGATTAATAAAAAGAAAAAATATATAGGGCGTTTGACACTTGCCACTGCAATTACCTCTATTTTATTTTCAGGATGTGGGGCGGCACAAAAGGAGCTTGCACAGACGGACAGAGCTTCCTACGAGAAAATATCATACCAGACAGTTACGGTACAGAGCGGTTCACTCACACCGCAGACTACCATCAGTCTGAGCGCGCAGGGCTATACCAGGTTTTCCTATGGTGCGACAAACACGGAGCTTACGCTTGAAAAGGTAAATGTGGCAGTGGGTGATCATGTGAAAAAGGGCGATATACTGGTGGCTTTTAAATCCGGGGAGATACAGAAAAAGATTGAGGACTACAGTGGGCAGATCAGTCAGAATAAGCTTCTGGCAGAGCACTACAGGGCTATTATGAAAATCGATGATACTCAGGATTATTCAAGCGATATAGCCCAGCTTGATAAGGATACAGAGGTTGCGCAGCTTTATCTTGATGAGGCTAAGGAAAAACTGTCGAGATATCAGATCACGGCATCCGAGGATGGCACGATCACAGCAATGAACAATTCGCTTTTGGCGGGAGTTTTTGAACCGGGCAGCAATCTTATAACAGAAATCAGCGGAAACGGCAATTACGAGGCTGACAGACCGGAAGGTTATGACTTCAATGTAGGTGATATATACACGGCAACAGCATCTGATATAGAGTTTGAACTTAAGGTAAAAGAGGTGGACGATAAAAAGGTTGTTTTTGAACCGGTATCGGACATGTCGGCAGTATCGGATGCACAGATATTTTCCATGGAAGTGACGCGCCCTGCTATAGAAAATGCTGTGTATGTGCAAAAGGACGCAGTACATGAGAAGGATGGCAGGTATTTTGTATACACACTGGATGAGAATGGATACAGACAGGCGGTATGGATAAGTGCCGGAGATCAGGTGGGAGACTACCGGATCATCACAGAAGGACTTAAAAGCGGGGATGAGGTGGTTTTGCAGTGAAGATCAGAAAACTTTTATCAATAAAAAAACTGGCAGTACTGGGAATATGTGTATCGTTTGTGGCAGGCGGCTGTGGAAAAATGACAGAAAGCAGTATACCAGAGCTTGAAGAACCTGTAGCGTTAAATGAAGCCTACAGACCTGTGGAATACGGTACGATTGGCTCCATACAGGTGCTGATGGCTACCGCAGTTCCTAGGGATTACTGTAATTACTACAGTGCCAACGTAAACATTTCACAGATATATGTGGAGCCGGGAGATACAGTAAATGTAGGGGATGTGCTTGCTGTCTGTGATGTGGATGAGGCAAAAAAACAGTTGCAGCAATGTAATGATGCGCTGGCGCATGAGAATGAGACATATGAGATATCCGCTCAGATCTCGGATACGCAGATCAAATTATGGGAGAGTCAGGCTGCGGATACGGACGAATTTTCAACAGAACAGATTGAGAAAAAAGAGAGCACAGAAGAGGATTACAATACGCAGATTGCCACAGAACAGGAAAATGAACGGTACGATAAGCAGCTTCACGAATACCGAGTGCAAAAGATCAATGAACAGATGGCTTTATATCAGCAGATTGTTGATGATGGAACGCTTAAGGCAGCCCACAGCGGTCTTGTCACTTACACTAAGAAGCTGACAGATGGAAGGTCTGCTGCGGCATACGAGAATATAGTCATTGTCTCCGATACGGATGACCTTGTGCTGGATATAAAAGATACAGCCATAAATGAGTACAAATACAGCGATTATGACAAGAAATATGTGATAGTCGATGGCGAAAAATATGATGTCACCGAGTCTCAATATACATCAGAGGTTTTGGTACTTTCGAAGATAAACAACCGCTATCCGGATGTGTGCGTGGAAAGCAGGGAAAAGCCGTTTCTTACGGCAGGACAGATGTATCCGGTATATTTTGAAAAGACAAAAGCAAATCAGGCACTTGTCGTGGGAAAAGATTCCATCTATAAGGATGGCGATACTAGATATGTCTATGTGAAAAATGATGAGGGCGGCCGCGAGAAACGCATCATAACAACAGGTGAGTTTGATGAAAACTATACACAGGTCACAGAGGGCTTAAAAGAGGGGGAGCTAGTCTACTATAATTCTACAGATCAGGTTCCGACAAAGTACAGCAAATATACGGTAACAAGGTCTGACTTTGATATAGCAAACTACGGTGTGCGCTACAGCAGATCTGACGCAGGGACGATAACCGAAACCTGTGATTATGAAGGGCAGATCGTTTCTGTCAATGTGAAGCAGGACGATACGGTAGAAAATGGGATGCTGCTTTACGTTGTGGATACCGGAGAGGGCAAAGCTGCCATAACAGAGGCAAAAAATGAGATCGACTCAGAGAATAAATCCTATGCGCACAAGATCGCAGATTACGATAAACAGGTAAAAGATTTATCTGAAGGTGGTAGCAGCGCAGAAGAAAATAACCAGGAGGATGAAAAGCCGGATACAGCATATGAAGAGCAGCAGTTGAAATTGAACTTACAGCTGCTTGATCTGCAGAAAAAACTTGCCAATGCAGACCACACCTATCAGCTTTCCCGGCTACAGTTAGCATATGACAGCATAAGCGCTGGAAATGACGGCAAAGGAAATATTTCAGTATATGCCAAAAATGACGGAAAAGTTTCAAAGGTGAGTGTCAAGGCAGGAGATAATGTGGAGGAAGGCTCAGATATCCTGCAGATAACCGGAAATTCCACGGACGTACTGCTGGTTCAGGTAAAGGATAGCAATAGCTATAAAGTATATAAGGACAATATAGCAGATGTGGGAGAGCGCGTATCACTTGAGCTGGACGGTACAACGATCTACGGAAGCTGTATCGGTTTTGCCGGTTACGGTAGTGTTGCTCAAAAGGGATATATAAATCAGGATGATAAAGGTGTGCATATTACCGGAAACACAGATTCGGGATATGGAAATGCAGCATTTTATATAAAACTTGACAATGGAATACCGGATGATCTGACCAGGGCATCTGCTGTAAAGTTTTCTTATGTTTCTTTTAAAAAGGTGGTAGTGGTGCCGACTTCGATCATACACAAGCAGGTCAATCCTATGGACAAAGATGATATATCATACTATGTGTGGAAAATTGATGGGGACAGCGTGGTAAAGCAGCCGGTAATATTGAGCGATTATACATCAGGCAGCAATACACTTGTGCTTTACGGTATTGATGAGGGCGATGAAATATGTTTGGCTTCGTAATTAATAAATTAAAAAACAGAAAATGGTTAAATCTGTGTCTGCTTATGGGAGTGGCTTTGTTTATAGCACTTTTTGTGTGCCACCCTATGTTTGAAAAGGGTGCGGGCAATCAGATACTCGACAGACTTTTTACGGATCATGCCACACAGCAGAATGAGTTTCCTGCACAGATGAGCCGCGAGGGAACATATGTGGTGGCAGATTATCCTGATTCGCAGTCAGTGCTTGATAAGCTGTCAGGATACGAAAAGAAGTGGACTGAATATGTGGATATAAACAAGGTTTCCTCACAGCAGCTTATCACACTCTCAGGAGGACGCGCAGATACAGAGTTTGGAGGACTTAACCATTATTTTACAATAGGATATCTGCCGGGACTTTCGGAGTACGCGGATGTTGTAAAATCTCAGACTGACACAGCCACATTCGAATGCAGTATAAGCGAAAAGACAATGGATCACTACGGACTTGTAGCAGGTGAAAAAATCTATTTACATGTACCTGATGGCAGTGGGAAAAAGGAAATTTCTTTCGTCATATCACAGATCTGCCATGAAAAAGATATAAACGATCCATATTGGGCCAAGACGCTTTCGGATATGGGCGATGTGATATTTGTTTCGCAGGATGTTTTTGACGAAATGATGCAGTATTACAGCGAGGACAATATCAGCTACAGTGATTTTCTCATGCTGGATTACAGGCAGATCAACACGGAAAATGCCTCACTTTATGACGGTTATATGGAGCAGTTTAAGGATGCTGACAAGCTCTACAATGACAACATCCGTGATACGCTGGAGCGCTTTTTTACACAGCAGAAGACGATAAAGCTGATGCTTTGGGCGTTGGAGCTGCCGTGTCTTGTGCTTTTGATTTTATTTATAAGAATGATATCTGCACAGATACTTTCGCTCGAGGAAAATGACATACTTGTTTTAAGAAGCCGCGGTGCGACAAAATTACAGGTATTTATTTTGTACCTACAGCAGTCGGGAATAATAGCGTTTGCGGGCTGTGTACTTGGAATAGTACTCGGATATATAATGTGCCGGGCTGCCGCATCTACAGACGGATTTTTAAGATTTACGGCAAAGGATATAGGCACTTACAAATTTGTATGGCAGATGCTTGTCTATGCGGTGGCAGCGGCAGTTATCATGGTGCTGTTTATCACAGTTCCGGTGTGGAAAAAATCAAAGGATGCCATATCAGAGCGCAGCAGGGAACGAATATCAAAGAAAAAGCCTCTTTGGGAGAAATGCTTTATAGACGTTATACTTTTGGCTCTGTCAGCATATCTGCTTTACAATTACAACAAGCAGAAGAGTACGCTTGCGATATCTGTTCTTGAGAACAGGAGCATAGATCCTGTCATGATACTGGACAATTCGCTTTTTATATTTGCAGCGGCACTTTTGTGCGTAAGACTTACCGGACTTATTATTCTGCTTGTGGACAGGCTCTCTAAAAAGCATTTTTCTCCGGCAATGTATGCATCATTTTTACAGCTAAAACGAACCAGATACAATCAGGGATTTCTGGCAGTATTTCTTATCATGACAGTGGCTGGCGGTATTTTTGACGCGAATATGGCGCGCACCATGAACAGCAATATGGAAAAACGGATCGTCTACAATGTGGGTTGTGATGCGATATACAACGAAGATTTCAGACTCAGGATACAGAAGAATAAAGATGGCTCTGTAAGCTGGATGTATGACGAGCCTGATTTCGGTAAATACGAGTCGCTCAAAAATGAGGGCATCTGTGACGGGGTCACGCGTGTGCTTGAGGACGAGCGGGTAGACATTTCCGCAGGCAGTGGTTCGATTTCGGATGCATATCTTATGGCGATAAACACAAAAGAATTCGGTGAGACTGCGAAATTGCAGAGTGACCAAAATGATGATATTAATGACGCGCACTGGTTCAATTACCTGAATGAGCTGGCAAAAGAGCCGGACGGAGTCATCATTTCCTCAAATCTGGCAAAAGCTCTGGGACTTAAAGTTGGTGACAGCTTAAATTACTCAAGGTATGTACCGGAGGCTGTCGATGATGATCAGATCTACGCATCCGAGAATGCAAAGGTATGTGCCATAGTAAAAGGTTTTCCGGGCTACGAGCGTTACACCTATGAGACAGATGTAGAAGGAAATGTGACCGAGCAGGAGAAATACCTGATCGTTGCAAATTATGCTACGGTTGTGGAAAAGTTCGGCATGACACCGTACAGTGTGTGGATGAACCTGTCAAAGGGAAAAACGGTGGATGATATATACAAAAATTTAACATCCGCGCAGCAGCTTATAGACGAGAATAAAAACTCAGCCACAGTGCAGATCACAAACGGTATGTTTACATTAAGTTTTATACTTTCACTGATAGTGTGCTCAGTAGGATTTTTGCTGTATTGGGTTATGACACTAAAACAGAGGGAGCTGCAGTTTGGTATATACCGCGCAATGGGAATGAGAATGAGAGAGGTAAAAGCAATGCTTTTAAACGAGCAGATATTTTTATCATTTCTGCCGCTTCTTGCGGGAGCAGGCATAGGTATAACTGCAACAGCGATGTTTGTAAGGCTCATATCGATCATATATCTGCCGCAGAAACACAATATCGGAGTAAATGTATATATTTATCCATCTGATATGCTGGAGCTTACAGGAGTACTTTTCGTGGCTGTAGCCGTATGCTATGTGGTTATCAGCAGACTGCTTAAGAGTATGAAGATAGCACAGGCACTAAGGCTTGGAGAAGATAGTTAGCAGATAAAAATGATTTTGTGGTAGTCGGTAGAAGGTTTTTATAGCATGGTAAATGAGGTCGTGACATATGGAAAATGCGATAATTGCTCAAAATATAAAAAGATATTTCAAGGCGGGAGATGGTACAACAGTCCACGCACTTGACGGAGTATCCATGGAGATAAAAAAAGGAACACTTGCCATCTTAAAAGGGCGTTCCGGCTCCGGAAAGACCACACTTCTTAATATCCTTAGTGCGCTTGATATGCCGACAGAGGGAAGTGTGCAGTTTCTGGATAAAAATCTCGAGCAGATGACCGAGAAAGACCGGGAAATGCTAAGGCGGTATGAGATGGGATTTGTATTCCAGTCTATAGCACTAATTCCCACGATGACGGCATATGAGAATGTGGAATTTGCCCTTAGACTTGCGAAAAATAAACGTCAGATACGGAAGAATTTGACTGATATGGATAATGACATTGGAGATGCAAAAAACGATGTGATAAATGAGAATACGCATGACAGAGTATCAGAGCTGCTGGAGCGTGTCGGACTGTCAAAGCGCATGGATCATATGCCGGATCAGTTATCGGGAGGTGAGCAGCAGAGAGTTGCGATAGCGCGCGCTGTGGTTCATCGCCCGAAGGTGGTCTTTGCGGATGAGCCGACAGGAGCACTTGATACCGCTGCTGGATTTGAAGTCATGCGATTGTTCCGTGAGTTGATAGACGATGAGGGCATCACAATAGTTATGACCACGCATGATCAAAACCTCATGGAGCTGGGAGATGAAGTGTTTGAGCTTAGTGACGGCATAGTAATTTAAATTAAAAGGGGGAAAAGTAGATGATAAATTGCGATGGACTGGTAAAAATATATGAGACAGACGATAAAAAGGTGATGGCACTGGAGGGGCTTGACCTGACGGTGGAAACAGGGGAGATGCTTGCGGTAATAGGAAAATCCGGCAGTGGAAAATCCACGCTCCTAAATATGATAGGAGGACTGGAAACACCCACAGCGGGAGTACTCACTATTGACGGAAAAGACATTTCCACATATTCAGAAGCTGAAATGGTGAGATACCGCAGGGACAAGGTGGGCTTTGTGTGGCAGAAAAGTGCCAAAAATCTGTTCCCATACCTGACTGTGCTGCAGAATGTCGAGGCCGTGATGATGTTTGAAAATTCAGGTAATACCGATAATTTAAAACACAGAGAAATTATAAAAAAACGCAAGGATAATAATAAAAGCTATGCCCTTAAACTGTTAAATGCAGTGGGATTACAGGAGCATAAGGATAAGCTTCCGGCTCAGCTATCGGGAGGAGAGCAGCAGCGCGCAGCGATAGCGGTGGCACTGGCAAATAAGCCGGACATACTGCTTGCGGATGAACCGACCGGAGCTGTGGATACAAGGACTGCTGATACAATCTATGAGCTGTTTCATAAGCTGAACAAAGAGCTTGGTATAACCATCATCATAGTGACACACGATATGGCACTTGCAGGCCGTGTAGACCGCACAGTGCTTATATCTGACGGAAAGGTAAGTACGGAGAAATTGAAGAAACACCCTGCAATGGAATATACGGTATTGGATAAGGCACACAGGATAAAACTCACTGATGAGATGCTTGAGGCAGCGGGGATAGAGTCTAATAAGGTCAGGGTTGATGTGCAGGATGGAAGGCTTGTGATATCGCGGATTTAAAGATATATTAATCAGCAACCATAGTCTTGAGATCCTTCTTAAAGTCTGTAGTTCTATACTTTATAAAATTGAGTATGCCATCCTGATTAAGCTTATCCATAAATGCGTGAAATATCATTTATGTGCGAATTTATGTCATTTATGCAGATTTGATTGCAAATGAATTATAGATTGTATATTATTTA
>ENA-OXWW01000058-OXWW01000058.1-human-gut-metagenome-genome-assembly--contig:-NODE-58-length-11669-cov-4.442311_pt1 | contig 11669 bp, 12 predicted proteins | sample MGYA00244694_ERZ652731 | MGnify/ENA primary metagenome ERZ652731 (study PRJEB26926, sample SAMN06164421) | human gut metagenome | biome: ENVO:00009003; feature: ENVO:2100002; material: ENVO:00002003... | reverse complement strand
ATCTAGTACGGTCTCGTGGGCTCGGAGATGTGTATAAGAGACAGGTTGTATTCCATTCTCAAAGAAGAAAAGAAAACCAAAGGAAAAGCAAGGCTGACAAGTATGCTCCGTTCTGGCAAGGAGCTGAAAGTCTTTACCGTCAAAAGCGGCGACTTAAAGAAGTTCACGCAGGAAGCAAAAAAATACGGTGTGCTTTACTGCGTCCTCACGGACAGAAAAAACAAAGACCCAAATGCAGAGGTCGATGTCATCGCTCGTGCCGAGGACGCATCGAAAATCAGCCGTATTGTGGAACGCTTTAATCTTGCTTCGGTGGATACCGCTTCTATTGTGACGGAAGCCGAGAAATCCAAAGATGCAAAGGACGGTCAGCCAGAGCCAGATATTGGTGTGCAGGAAAAGGCGGAGAAAGATAAGCTGCTTGACGAGCTTATGGGCAAGCCTGTCCAGAAGGAGGAAAACGCACCAAACCCCTCGGTGGCAAAGACAGAAAAATCCCCTCAGTCCGAGCCTACCTCAGAGCAGCCAAAGAAATCCGCAGAGGGGGCTACTATGACTAAGGAGAAACCTTCTGTCAGAGAGGAACTGCGGAAAATCAAGGAGAGCCGCAAGGAGCAGGAAGCAGAGATTGGCACTTCCGACCTGGACAAAAGCGGTGCTTTCGACAGGGCGAAAAGTGCTAACAGGAAAACGGAGCATAAACAGCCCACAAGAAAGAAAAAGAAACCAAAATCCAAAGAAACGAGGTAAACAGCTATGAGTATTTACGATGTATTCAGCGGCGGCAACAGACCTTTTGATAAAGAGGAATGGGCTGCCGCAAAGCAGGCACAGCGGAAAGAAGCCTATGAGCTGATTGATAATACCTGCTCTGAAATGATGGCAAGCGGCGACAGCTTCCGTCAGTATCTTGATGTGCAGGGTTGCTTTGACCGCTACTCCGTGGCTAACGCAATTCTGGTATCAGCACAGATGCCCGAAGCAACGCAGCTTAAAGAGTACAGCAAATGGAAAGCGAACCGTGTCTATGTGAACAAGGACGCACAGAAAATCATTATCCTTGAGCCGAGCAAGGAATACACCCGTGAGGACGGGACAAAGGGCGTCTCTTACAATGCCAAAGTGGTTTATGACATTTCCGAAACCTCGGCAAAGGACAGGCAGCAGGAACAGGAGCCGAAATCCATGCGTGAGCTTGTGTCGGCTCTGATTGATGCAAGCCCTGTATCCTGTGTTCCTGTCGGTGAGCTTGAACTGCCTGCCTATTATGACAGTTCTCAGCAGACCATTTTTGTCAAGAAGGGGCTTTCCGAGGAAGTGCTGTTCATGAGTATGGCAAAAGAAGTGTCGGCGGCGGTCTATGACTTTAAGTACAACGAGAGCCGTGATGTTTCCGATTTCAAATCCTTCTGCGTTGCCTATATGGTAAGCTCCCGTTATGGCATGGATACCAGAGGTTTTGATTTTTCCAGACTTCCCAGAGAGTATGCGGAAATGGATACGCAGGCGTTCAAGGGAGAGCTTGGCACGATGCGTGATGTTCTGGGCGAAATCCAGAGTGATATGTATAAGAGTATGGAGAAGAACAAGCCTGCAAAGAACAAAGAGCAGGAACGCTAATCGGAGGTGCAGACTATGAGAGAGGAACGATACCATATCGCACTTGATAAGTACGATAAGAATATCGTCATCAATGCCTTAAACACCCTGCGTACACGGCAGTTACAGGAGGAACGCCCCACCGAGCCTGTTGACGAGCTGATAAGCAAGGTGGCACACGCTCCGACAAAAAAGGTTAAGGTCGTGCATTGCAGGTGCAATGAGGAACGATGACCAGAAAACGAGCCTAATCCTTACTGTTTGCGGGATACTTCCTGTCGTATGGCTTGCCCTGCTGACAGCACCCTATGTCAGCGGCGGTCTTGTAGAGATTATCCGAGGTCTGCCCGTGGCGATGGGCAATCCGTTTGAAATAGCGATGTGTGAGGACAGCGTAAAGACTGTCCTTATTTTTTTACTTGCCTACGCTATGGGCATCGGCATTTATTTCTCTACACGCAGGAATTACCGCAGGCGTGAGGAACACGGCTCTGCGAAATGGGGCAATGCAGGTGCTTTGAATAAGAAGTACCGAGATAAAGACCCGTCAGCCAATAAGCTCTTGACCCAGAATGTCCGTATCGGGTTGGACGGGAAAAAGCACCGCAGGAATCTGAACATTTTAGTATGCGGTGGCTCTGGTGCGGGTAAAACAAGGTTTTTCTGCAAGCCAAATGCTATGCAGTGCAACACATCTTTTGTAATACTCGACCCAAAGGGCGAAATTGTCCGTGACATCGGCGGTCTGTTGGAAAACAAAGGCTATGAGGTGCGTGTGCTTGACCTTATCAATATGCACCGCAGCCATTGTTACAATCCCTTTGTCTATCTGCGGAACGATAACGATGTTCAGAGGTTGGTAACAAACTTGTTTAAGGCGACCACGCCGAAAGGCTCACAGTCGCAAGACCCGTTCTGGGATACGGCGGCGAGTATGCTGCTTCTGGCTCTGGTGTTCTATCTGAAATATGAAGCACCGCCAGACGAGCAAAATTTCCCGATGGTTATGGAGCTGCTCCGTGCAGGCGAAGTCAGAGAGGACGATGACAGCTATGTAAGCCCTCTGGATGAGCTGTTTGACCGTTTGGAAATGGTAAACCCAGAGCATATCGCCCTCAAGTATTACAGGGATTACCACTCTGGTAGTGCAAAGACCCTAAAGAGTATCCAGATAACCCTTGCCGCTAGGCTTGAAAAATTCAATCTGGAGAGCCTTGCAGGGCTTACCGCCACCGATGAGCTTGACCTGCCAAGTCTGGGAGAAAAGAAGGTCGCTCTGTTCGCTCTGATACCAGACAACGACACGAGCTTTAACTTCCTTGTCAGTATCCTTTATACCCAGCTCTTTCAGCAGCTTTTTTATCTGGCAGACCACAAGTACGGCGGAAGCCTGCCTGTGCATTGCCATTTCATAATGGACGAATTTGCGAATGTTTCATTGCCTGATGACTTTGATAAAATCCTGTCCGTTATGCGTTCCAGAGGGGTATCAGTATCCATTATCCTGCAAAATCTGGCACAGCTCAAAGCCCTTTTTGAAAAGCAATGGGAAAGCATTGTCGGCAACTGCGATGAGTTTCTGTATCTGGGCGGCAACGAGCAAAGCACCCACAAATATGTGTCAGAGCTTTTGGGCAAGGAAACCATTGATACCAACACCTACGGGAAAAGCTCTGGGCGGAGTGGTAACTATTCAACAAATTATCAGATTTCGGGGCGTGAGTTGATGACCCCAGACGAAGTGCGTATGCTTGATAACCGTTACGCACTTCTTTTTGTGCGTGGGGAACGCCCCGTTATGGATTTCAAGTATGACATCTTGAAGCACCCGAATGTGAAGTTGACGGCTGACGGAGGGCAACCGCCGTATATCCACGGAGAGCCTACGCAGGTTGTCGCAACTCTTGTGTTTGACAGTGATATTCCAGATAACGCCGTGAGCGTCAAAGCTGTCAGCACTTCCTATGAGCTTCTGTCCGATGAGGACTTGGAAGAAATATTCAATTTATAAGGAGGATTTACCCTATGAAACTTTTTAAGAAGAACGAGAACAAGAAAACCACGAAGCTGCCGATGACTGGAAAGGTTAAAAAAGGCTTCCGCTATTACTGTATGGCTGTTATGGCAATGACATTTGTGCTTGGTACTTCCGTAACCGCCTTTGCTGCCAATGACCCCATTCAGGTAGTCAACAATCTGTCCGATTTCATTTTCGGTCTGGTGAGGGCTGTTGGTATGATTATGCTCGGCTTTGGTATCGTGCAGATTGGTCTTTCCCTCAAATCCCATGACCCGTCCCAGAGAGCTAACGGATTTTTGACCCTTGCAGGCGGCGTTGTCATTACCTTCGCAAAAGAAATCTTGACTCTTATCACAGGCTAAGATAATAGACTGACACAAGACGAAAGATAACGGGAGCAGATCCGCCGAGTGCGGAACTCGCTCCCGTTATCTAATATCATCAAGGAGGTGGTCAAATGTCTGATAACTGGGTGGTACAGAATTTAGAGAACGCCCTAAACACTTGGAATGAGAAATTAGCCGAGATATGGCAGCTCATTACCCAATCCCCAGAGAACTTTAAGGGCGGCACGATATGGAATGTCATCGTGGATATTCACGGTGCAGTGCAGGCTATCGGACTTGCCCTGCTCGTGCTGTTCTTTGTTGTGGGTGTAATGAGAACCTGTGGAAATTTTGCAGAAGTCAAGCGACCAGAGCAGGCGTTGAAGCTGTTTATCCGCTTTGCCATTGCCAAAGGTGCAGTGACCTATGGATTAGAACTGATGATGGCACTGTTTAAGATTGTGCAAGGTATGATTTCCACGATTATGAATGCCGCAGGATTTGGCTCGGCACAGCAGACGGTGTTGCCGCAGGAAATCGTGACAGCCGTTGAAGACTGCGGATTTTTTGAGAGTATCCCGCTATGGGCGGTCACGCTGATAGGCGGGCTGTTTATCACGGTGCTGTCATTCATTATGATTATGTCGGTATACGGCAGGTTTTTTAAGCTGTATATCTATACTGCCATTGCACCCGTACCCCTTTCCGCTTTTGCGGGAGAGCCGAGCCAGAGCGTTGGCAAGAGCTTCATTAAGAGCTATGCCGCCGTGTGTCTTGAAGGTGCGGTTATCGTGCTTGCCTGCATTATCTTTTCCCTGTTTGCTTCTTCTCCGCCTGTGGTCAATCCCGATGCTGCGGCGGTTACAATGGTATGGAGCTATATTGGGGAGCTTGTGTTCAATATGCTCGTCCTTGTCGGTGCGGTCAAAATGGCAGACCGTGTTGTAAGAGAAATGATAGGCTTGTAAGGGAGGTGCTATGATTGGAAGTCAAGATAAATAAGGAAATCCGTAATTATACGGAGAGTATGTTTTTTGGACTGTCCCTCAGACAGTTCATTTTTTCTGTCCTTGCCTGCGGCGTGGCGGTGGGTTTGTATTTTCTTCTTCGTCCACGGTTTGGAACGGAAACCCTCAGTTGGGTTTGTATCTTAGGTGCGTTCCCTTTTGCGGCTATGGGATTTATCAAATACAACGGTATGACCGCAGAACAGTTTGTCTGGGCGTGGATTAAATCAGAATTTCTGATGCCGAAAAAGCTGATGTTCCTGCCAGATAATCTCTATTACGAAACGATGAAGCCGACTATTGAAGCTTATGAAAAAGGATTGGCGACAGTACGGAAAAAGCAGAAAGGCAGGACACCGAAACCAAAGAAAACGAAAAAGAAAAAAGCGAAACGCAGCAAGGAGGTAAACAATGCTGAGAACTCTTAAAAATCTGTTCAAGCAGGACAGGGAAAAGTTTGTTGTGCCGAAGTCGGTACAGAATGTTATCCCGATTAAGACAATCTGGGAGGACGGCATATTCCTTGTCGGCAGGAACAAGTACGCAAAGACCTTTAAATTTGAGGATATAAACTATGCCGTGGCAAGCCGTGAGGATAAGGAAGCAATGTTCCTTGAATACTCGGAGCTTCTTAATTCCCTTGACAGCGGTGCGACCACGAAAATCACTATCAACAACCGTCGCCTGAACAAAGCTGATTTTGAACAGACCATTTTAATCCCAATGGCTGATGACGGTCTGGATAAGTACCGCAAGGAATACAACAAAATGCTTCTGGATAAGGCGACAGGGGCTAATTCCATCGTACAGGATAAGTATGTAACTGTATCTGTCTGCAAGAAGAATATCGAGGAAGCCCGAAACTACTTCGCCCGTGTGGGTGCTGACCTTATCGCCCACTTTAACCGTCTGGGGTCGAAGTGTGTGGAACTGGACGCAGGCGACAAGCTGCGTATCTTCCACGACTTCTACCGTACAGGAGAAGAAACAGCATTCCACTTCGATATTACCCAGACGATGCGGAAAGGTCACGATTTCAAGGATTTTATCTGCCCTGATACCGTTGAATTTGAGAGCGACTACTTCAGAATGGGTGACAGATATGGGCGTGTGATTTTTCTCAGAGAGTATGCGGCATATATCAAGGACAGTATGGTTGCGGAGCTTTGTGAGCTGAACAGGAATATGATGCTGTCCGTTGACATTATCCCTGTTCCCACGGATGAAGCCGTGCGTGAGGTGGAAAACCGTCTGCTTGGTGTGGAAACCAATATCACGAATTGGCAGAGGAAGCAGAACCAGAACAACAATTTTTCAGCCGTTATCCCCTATGATTTGGAACAGCAGCGAAAGGAAAGTAAGGAATTTCTGGACGATTTGACAACCCGTGACCAGAGAATGATGTTTGCTGTGCTGACGATGGTGCATACGGCAGATTCCAAAGAGCAGCTCGACAATGATACAGAAGCTCTCTTGACTACTGCAAGAAAGCACTTGTGCCAGCTTGCGGTGCTGAAATATCAGCAGATGGACGGATTGAATACAGCCCTGCCATTTGGTGTACGGAAGATAGATGCCCTGCGTACCCTCACAACAGAGAGCCTTGCAGTGTTTATCCCGTTCCGTGTGCAGGAAATCTACCATGAAAACGGTGTGTATTACGGTCAGAATGTCATCAGCAAAAATATGATTATCGCCAACCGCAGGCAGCTCCTTAACGGCAATTCCTTTATTCTTGGTGTGTCAGGTGCAGGAAAATCCTTTACCGCAAAGGAAGAAATGACGAATATCATTCTGACCGACCCTAATGCCGATATAATCATCATTGACCCAGAGCGTGAATATTCCCCGCTTGTGAAAGCAATGCAGGGAGAGGTCATTCATATCTCTGCGACAAGTGAAAATCACATCAATGCTATGGATATGAACTCCGATTACGGTGACGGTGCAAACCCTGTCATTCTGAAATCTGAGTTTATTTTATCCCTTTGCGAACAGCTCATCGGCGGCACGAACTTGGGAGCAAAGCAGAAATCCATCATTGACCGCTGTACGGCAAGCGTGTACCGTTATTATCAGCAGGGCAACTATATGGGAACGCCGCCCACCTTGCAGGACTTCCGTGAGGAACTGTTAAAACAGAATGAGCCAGAAGCACAGGAAATCGCCCTTGCGATTGAGCTGTTTACGGACGGGTCGCTCAACACCTTTGCAAAGCACACGAATGTTGATACCCACAGCCGTCTTATCTGCTATGACATTCTGGATTTGGGCAAGCAGTTACAGCCTATCGGTATGCTTGTGGTGCTTGACAGCATCTTAAACCGTATCACCCAGAACAGAGCCAAAGGCAGAAATACCTTTATTTTTATTGATGAAATCTATCTGCTCTTTCAGCACGAATACTCTGCAAACTTCCTCTTTACTCTCTGGAAGCGTGTGCGTAAATACGGTGCGTACTGTACGGGTATTACGCAGAATGTAGACGACCTTTTGCAGAGCCATACCGCAAGGACGATGCTTGCTAACAGTGAATTTATCATTATGCTTAACCAAGCGTCTACGGACAGGCTTGAGCTTGCCAAGCTCCTTAATATCTCCGACCTTCAGATGAGCTATATCACGAATGTCGGTGCAGGACAGGGATTACTCAAAGTTGGCAGCTCCCTTGTGCCGTTTGTAAACAAGTTCCCACGCAATACCGAGCTTTACAAACTGATGACGACCAAGTTCGGTGAGGTCTAAGAAAGGAGGTCTTTTATGGCTGATATTAAATTCCGTGATACGGCTCATCGTGATTTCTTTCTGGAAAATATGATGAAATGCAGAGTGAACGACTGTTATCACAGGGCATTTTTCTATGTAATGGGTATCGCTTCGGAAACGAGGGCGAACATTAACCAGATGTTCAATTTCAAGGAGGACTGCATCGAGCCAGAGGGTATGCACGGCGGCTGGCAGACAAGCGGAACAGTTAAGGTCTGCCATATTGCTTTTAACCTTTGGAACGGGTATGCAGAGGAAGGGCGGGAACGGTATTTCACGCCAGAGGAGTTGTTCTGCTGTGAATTTGCTCCCTACTTTATGGAGGGTATCAAGGTCAGATACCCCGAATATTGCAGGGAGCTTCCTGCTCCCAGAAAACAGACAGAAATTTCAAGATAAGAAAGGAAAAACCTATGAAGAATTATAAATCTATTATCTGTATTGCCGCCGCCGTGTGCCTGTTAGGTACGGCGGCTTTTTGCGGCTTCCGTATTTACCATCACTATGCACAGGTGGACGAGCAGACGGAAGCCTTTGAGGAGATTGCCGAAATGGTAGAGCAGGCTCCCACGGAGAAAACCGTGCCAGACGATACCCCTGTCAGCGAGGGAGAAGATGTGCTTGCCAAGTATCAGGAATTGTATTTACAGAATGAGGATATGGTCGGTTGGATTTCCATTGCCGGCACGACAATCAATTATCCTGTGATGCAGAGTAGGAACAATCCGAATTTCTATCTGAAGCACAATTTTGAAAAAGAGTACAGCGACTTAGGTACGCCTTATGTGCAGGAGAATGGTGATATTGTCGAAAGTGAAAATTTGGTTATCTACGGTCATCACATCAAGGGTGGCAAGATGTTTGGAGCGTTGGAGGATTACAAGTCCAAGAACTTCTATGAGGAACACAAGACTATTCAGTTTGATACCCTCACAGAGCAGGCAGAGTATGAAATCGTCGCTGTGTTTAAGACTGTGGCGTACAGTTCTGAGGGCTTCCGATACTATGACTTTGTTGATGCGGAGAATGAGGAAGATTTTAATTCCTATGTCGGGAAGTGCAAGGAGCTTGCTTTGTATGATACAGGTGTGACCGCTGAATACGGCGACAGGCTCATTACCCTTTCCACCTGCGAATACTCCGCACAGAACGGCAGGCTCGTTGTTGTGGCAAAAAAGGTCGGCTGATTTGAACGCAAATCCTCTGGGAAAGGAGGTTCTCTATGGCTGATATAAAAACCAGAGATGCGGTCAAAGGTACGATAAAGACCATAGATAAAGCCGCCATAGCCAGTGAGCGTATGAAGTCTGCCTATGTGGGGATAAAGGGCAAGGCGGAACAGGGATATTACGCTGATGAAAACTCTGCCACTGAATATGCTGCGGATAGGATTTCTTGTGCAGCAGACCGTGTAAAAGACGAAGTTATCCATCAGTTCAATAAGCGGGGGCAAAAGGCAGTCAAGACAACGCAAGAGAATATCGGTAAGGCAAAAGATAAAATAACCGATTTCAAGCAAAGTCGGGCTGTCAAAGCCGCAGAACAGGAAGCAGCACAGAATATGTCAGAACAACACGGCTTGCAGATCCGTCACGGGGCTGCAAGCCGTTCCTCTGCCCCCGATGTTTCCCAGACAGCAAAATCGCAGTTGATAAAGACCCGACAGCAGGGGCAAAAAATGATTAAGACCACAGCCCGAAATACAGAAAAAGCGGTGAAAGCAACTGCTAAGGGAACGGTCAAGACAACCGAAAAGGGAATTAAAACCGCACAGGCAACTTCTAAGGCGGCAATCAAAACGACAGAAACCTCGGTAAAAACCGCACAGGCAGCGGCAAAGGTTTCTGCGAAAACTGCCCAAAAGGCAGCACAGGCGGCAAAAGTCACCGCAAAGGCAACCGCCGAAGCCACCAAAGCGACGGTCAGAGCCACCATAGCTGCGGTCAAGGCGATTATTGCAGGAACAAAAGCTCTGATTTCTGCTATAATTGCAGGCGGTTGGATTGCAGTTGTGATTATTCTCATTGTTGTCCTGCTCGGCTGTGCTGTTTCCCTGTTTGTCGGCGGAAGCGGAAGCAACGCCTATACCCCTGTCAGTGCAGAGGTGGAAGCCTATGAGCCTTTGATACAGAAATATGCCAAACAGTACGGCATCTCCGAATATGTGGAGCTTATCAAGGCGGTGATGATGCAGGAAAGCGGCGGGCGTGGGCTTGACCCCATGCAGGCGGCGGAGGGCAGCTTTAACACAAGGTATCCCCATGAGCCGAACGGGATACAAGACCCAGAGTATTCCATCCAGTGCGGCGTGCAGGAGCTGAAAGCCGCACTTATCTCTGCCGAGGTGGAAAACCCGATTGACATGGAGCGTATCAAGCTCGCCTTGCAGGGCTATAACTTTGGCAATGGGTATATCTCATGGGCAAAAACCAACTACGGCGGTTATTCCTATGCCAATGCGGTAGAATTTTCCACCATGCAGGCACAGCGGTTAGGGTGGGAAAAGTACGGCGACACACAGTACCCCGCCCATGTGTTACGCTATTATCCGTATGGACGGGCATTTACAAGCGGCGGCAACCAAGCCATTGTAGAGGTTGCCTTGACGCAGCTCGGCAATGAGGGAGGTCAGCCTTATTGGAGTTGGTACGGCTTTGAGGGGCGTGTGGAATGGTGTGCCTGCTTTGTGTCGTGGTGTGCCGACCAGTGCGGCTATCTGGAAAGCGGCATCGTGCCGAAATTCTCCCTCTGCTCGGACGGGGTGGATTGGTTTCGGGGCAACGGACAATGGCAGGGAAAGGATTATGAGCCGAAAGCAGGCGACATTATCTTTTTCGACTGGAGCAACGACGGGCAGGACGGAGATGCTGACCATGTGGGTATCGTGGAGAAATGTGAGAACGGTGTTGTTTACACCGTGGAGGGCAACTCTGGAGATGCCTGCCGACAGAACAGCTACCCCGTAGGATATTATGAAATCCTCGGCTATGGCTGTCCGAGGTATTAGAAAAGGGCGAAAGAAAACCAGAGGTTTATTCCTCTGGCTCTTTTGCCTTACATAGTCCGTTTACCGTTGCTTCTATGACGGAAAGCTCTTTATCGTCCAATCTGTTGAGCTGTGCGTCTAAGCGTCTGCGGACAGAACTTTTTTTGACTTCCTTATTTGGGAATATGTACTCGTCAACCGACACATCAAACATTGTAATGAGTTGGATAAACAGCTCGATACTTGGATATTGCCCCTCGTTTTCGATAGACTGAATGTGTCTGGGGGCATAGCCGATGATTCCAGATAGCTGCTCCCTTGTCATTCCTCTGGCTTCACGGGCTTTTTTGATTGCCTGTCCTATCGGAGTAAAATCGAAGTCAAAATGATTGTTCCTCTCGTCCATTAACTCACCACCTATACTCTGAAAATCTTACCCTTATATTTTACAGAGATGTGGCTTCCAGTTAAACGATGTGAAATCTCTTGGTATAGGATATAAAATCTCCTGTATTAAGAGCTATAAATACCTAAATGTAAAATTTGAAAGAAATCTCAAGCTGTACTCTTGACTTTTGCTATCAATAATAGTACTATTGATAATAGCAAAAAATGGAGGTGCAGGTATGTCATCAATAGATTTAGTAATACTTGGGATTGTATTGGAAAAACCACAGAGTGCATACGACATTCAAAAAGATGTAGAATATCATCATTTTTCAAGGTGGACTAAAATAAGCGTTCCATCTATTTATCGGAAAGTTATTCAACTTAACGAACAGGGCTATCTTAAAAGCAGCATTGTCAAAGGGGACAAATTTGCAGATAAAGCTATCTATGAAATTTCAGACAAGGGACGTTGCTATTTTGAGCAGTTAATGAACTCTTATGCCAACAAAGAAGTTCCTTTGCTCTTTGATTTTAATGTCTGTCTCTTATACACATCTCCGAGCCCACGAGACCGT
>ENA-OXWW01000051-OXWW01000051.1-human-gut-metagenome-genome-assembly--contig:-NODE-51-length-12154-cov-4.480784_pt1 | contig 12154 bp, 7 predicted proteins | sample MGYA00244694_ERZ652731 | MGnify/ENA primary metagenome ERZ652731 (study PRJEB26926, sample SAMN06164421) | human gut metagenome | biome: ENVO:00009003; feature: ENVO:2100002; material: ENVO:00002003... | reverse complement strand
CGAGATCTAGTACGGTCTCGTGGGCTCGGAGATGTGTATAAGAGACAGGTTCAAAAGAATTTACAATAAATTTTAAAATAGCTATTGACGGTTACGGCTCAACTGTGATATAGTATACAGGCTTGGAAATAGGTCTTTTTTTTATGCCTTTTTTTAAGGGTACAAACAACAAAGAATTTAAACGGAGGTGGAAGTCGTGCGTACAAAGATTACATTAGCGTGCACAGAATGTCAGCGTCGTAATTACAACATGACAAAGGACAAAAAAACTCATCCGGACAGAATGGAAACCAAGAAGTATTGTAGATTCTGCAGAACTCATACAATGCACAAGGAAACAAAATAGTCTAGGAACTGAGTGAAGGAGTACATTATGGGACAGAATGAAAAAGTCGAAAAGGCTCCAAAAACAAGCTGGTTTTCAGGTCTGAAAGCTGAATTTCAGAAGATTATCTGGCCTGAGAAGCAATCGGTCATCAGACAGACCATTGCAGTGCTGGCGGTTTCAGTAGTTACCGGTCTTATTATTGCGCTTCTTGACTGGGGTATCCAGCAGGGCGTAGATTTCCTTATTGGTTTACATTTTTAAAACGGAGGCAAAGTGATTATGACAGAAGCGAACTGGTATGTAGTTCATACCTATTCAGGTTATGAAAACAAAGTCAAAGCTAATATTGACAAAACAATCGAAAACAGACATCTTGAGGACCAGATCCTTGAAGTGCGTGTTCCATTGGAGGACGTTACAGAGGTGAAGAACGGTGTTCGTAAACAGGTTTCCAAGAAGATGTTTCCAGGCTATGTTCTTATTCATATGATTATGAATGATGATACATGGTACGTTGTACGAAATACCAGAGGCGTAACTGGATTTGTAGGTCCGGGAAGCAAACCGGTTCCTCTCACAGAAGCCGAGATGAGACCTTTGGGTATTAAGACGGAAAACGTGGTAGTTGATTTTGCTGAGGGTGACATGATAGTCGTTATCGGCGGTGTCTGGAAGGATACAGTCGGTGTTATCACAGCTATGAATTATCACAAGCAGACAGTTACAATTAATGTAGAGCTGTTCGGTCGCGAGACACCGGTAGAAGTAAGTTTCGCAGATGTTAAGAAAACAAATTAAGGAGGCAATTCCAAATGGCAAAGAAAGTAGAAGGATACATTAAATTGCAGATCCCTGCTGGAAAGGCAACTCCAGCTCCTCCAGTTGGACCTGCACTTGGACAGCACGGTGTAAACATCGTAGAGTTCACAAAGCAGTTTAATGCAAAGACAGCCGATCAGGGCGACTTAATTATCCCTGTAGTTATTACTGTATATGCAGACAGAAGTTTCAGTTTCATTACTAAGACTCCACCTGCTCCGGTATTAATCAAGAAAGCTTGCAAGATTCAGTCTGGTTCAGGCGAGCCAAACAAGAAGAAGGTTGCTAAGATCACAAAGGCGCAGGTTCAGGAAATCGCTGAGCTTAAGATGCCTGACTTAAACGCAGCTTCACTTGAGTCTGCAATGAGCATGATCGCTGGTACAGCAAGATCAATGGGTGTTGAAGTGACCGAATAACACTTAGCGAAGCCAAGCGTATAACGCGCAGGCTGAGGTTAGTGTGAGGTCGTTCTCTGAGATTAGTGAAAGCGAGCCCGCCTTTTGGGCGAAGCTTGAACTTAGCGAAGAGAACATACCCCTAAAACTGACGAACCGACAGGAAAGTTAATCATTAATGAGGATTGCTGAAAACATCGGTTGAACAGTATTATTTTAAGATAACAAAGAAACGTAAATGTGGGAGGGTCCTCTCCCGATATTACCACCAGGAGGTTATTTTTTCATGAAAAGAGGAAAGAAGTATCAAGACGCTGTTAAGGCATTTGATAAGAAAGAGCAGTACGATGTTGCTGACGCTATCTCTATCGTAAAGAAAAATGCTACAGCTAAATTTGACGAGACAATCGAACTTCATCTTAGAACAGGCTGCGACGGACGTCACGCAGAGCAGCAGATCCGTGGTGCGGTTGTATTACCACACGGAACAGGAAAAACAGTTAAGGTTTTAGTTTTCGCTAAGGGAACTAAGGTTGACGAGGCACAGGCAGCAGGAGCTGACTTCGTTGGAGGCGAGGAGTTAATTCCAAAGATCCAGAACGAGGGATGGTTAGACTTCGACGTTGTAGTTGCTACACCTGATATGATGGGTGTTGTTGGTCGTTTAGGACGTGTCCTTGGACCAAAGGGCTTAATGCCAAACCCAAAGGCAGGAACAGTTACTATGGATGTAACAAAAGCTGTTAACGATATCAAAGCCGGTAAGATTGAGTACAGATTGGACAAGACAAACATTATCCATGTGCCAGTTGGAAAAGCATCTTTCACAGACGAGCAGTTAAACGACAACTTCCAGTCTCTTATGGGTGCAATTAATAAAGCAAAACCTGCTAGCTTAAAGGGTCAGTACATTAAGAGCGCAACTCTTACATCTACAATGGGACCTGGCGTTAAGTTAAACGTGGTTAAGATTACACAGTAAGATAGTTAAACAGTTACAGTAAAACAATTTACAAGACCTATCAAACGCCAAGCAAAAGTTTTGCGGAAAGTAATTGACATCCGTAATATAGTTTGATATAATTGCAATGCATATTGCCGAAGACAGTAGGTGCCGCAAGGCGTAAACGTAGAACCTACCGAGGGAATTTTCGAGATTTATCTTGAATTTTGACTTGTACCCTTCTGTCGACAGGCAGGAGGGTTTCTTTGATTAATAAATCAAATACCTCATGTCTTTTATGCGAAAATCTAAAAGGAGGTAAATGAATCGTGGCAAAGGTAGAACTTAAACAGCCAATCGTAGATGAGATTTCCGGTGTTATCAATGGTGCACAGTCAGTAGTAGTTGTTGATTACTTAGGACTCACAGTAGCAGAGGATACTCAGTTACGTAAACAGTTAAGAGAAGCCGGTGTGACTTACAAGGTATACAAGAATACTTTAGTAAACCGTGCAATCCAGGGAACAGAGTTCGAGGGATTAAAGGATGTCCTTGAAGGACCAAGCGCATTCGCTGTATCAGCAGAGGATGCAACAGCACCAGCTAGAATCTTAGCTAAGTTCGCTAAAACAGCTCCGGCTTTAGAGATTAAAGCAGGTGTAGTTGAGGGAACATTTTATGATGCTGAGGGTATGAAGGCAATCTCCGCTGTACCTAGCAGAGATGAGCTTCTTGGAAAATTACTTGGAAGCATTCAGTCACCTATCACAAATCTTGCTCGTGTACTCAATCAGATCGCAGAGCAGGGTGGCGCTGCAGATGCAGCCGTAGAGGCAGCACCAGCAGAGGATGCTGCAGAGGAAGCTCCAGCAGCAGAATAATTCAAATATTATATTTGAACCTTATTATCATAATTAAATTTTTAAATGGAGGAAATTATAATGGCAAAGTTAACAACAGCAGAGTTTATTGATGCTATCAAAGAGTTAAGCGTATTAGAGTTAAATGATTTAGTAAAAGCTTGTGAAGAAGAGTTCGGTGTTTCTGCAGCAGCAGGTGTTGTAGTTGCAGCAGCAGGAGCTGACGGAGCAGCAGCTGAGGAGAAGACTGAGTTCGACGTAGAGCTTACAGAGGTTGGACCAAACAAGGTTAAGGTTATCAAGGTTGTTCGTGAGATCACAGGTCTTGGACTTAAAGAGGCTAAGGACGCTGTTGATGGCGCACCAAAGGTTATCAAAGAGCAGCTTGACAAGGCTTCAGCAGAGGATGCTAAGGCTAAACTTGAGGCAGAGGGTGCTAAGGTTACTCTTAAATAGTCGGATAGGCTACGAGCGGAGTAAAAACATAAAAAAGAGCCAAGGGCAAATTCTATTTGCGCCTTGGCTCTTTTTTATGTTTTTATTGCGCGACAGTCGGAGCGCGTCCCGAAAATGCCTGAGCATTTTTGGGACCTCTGCTCGTAGCCTATCCGACGGCGAATGAAAAAATAAAAAAAGTACTTGCAATTGTCAGTAATTTGTTGTATAGTATACGTTGCACTATTGTGGTGCAGTGGCATTTTTATGCAATTTTTTAAAAGATGCAAATTTGTCAATAGGTAAATTACACTAAAATGCATTCACAAATATGTGCACAAGAGAAAAACCACAAGATATAGTAACTGGGGTGGTTTTTGAATCATTATCTAGATACTTGCTAGATTAAAATAAAAACGAGAGGTGAAACGTCAATGGAGAAAAACAGAATACGTCCGGTCACATCCGGAAAAAGCATGCGTATGAGTTACTCAAGACAAAAAGAGGTTCTGCAGATGCCAAATCTGATTGAGGTCCAGAAGGATTCTTATCAGTGGTTCTTAGACGAAGGTCTCAAGGAAGCTTTTGCGGATATCTCTCCAATCACAGATTACAGCGGAAAGCTTAGTCTTGATTTTGTAGATTTTACATTATGCGAAGATGATGTAAAGTATACAATTCCTGAGTGCAAGGAAAGAGATGCAACATACGCAGCTCCTTTAAAGGTTAAAGTCAGACTTCACAACAAAGAGACAGATGAGATTAATGAGCATGAAATTTTCATGGGTGATCTGCCTTTAATGACAGAGACCGGTACATTCGTAATCAACGGTGCAGAGCGAGTTATTGTCAGTCAGTTAGTTCGTTCTCCTGGTATTTATTACGGAATTGCTCATGATAAGCTCGGAAAGACCCTGTATTCTTGTACTGTTATTCCAAACCGTGGTGCATGGCTTGAGTATGAGACAGACTCTAACGACGTTTTTTATGTAAGAGTAGACAGAACACGTAAGGTACCTATCACAGTACTTTTACGTGCACTTGGAGTAGGTACAAACCAGGCTATTCTCGATATGTTCGGAGATGAGCCAAAGATCCAGGCATCATTCAGCAAGGACCCTGCAATCACAGAGCGTGAGCCACAGGGAAGCTATGAGGCTGGTTTATTAGAGTTATATAAGAAGATTCGTCCGGGCGAGCCACTTTCAGTTGAGAGTGCAGAGAGCCTTATTACAGCAATGTTCTTCGATCCTAGAAGATATGACCTTGCCAAGGTAGGACGTTATAAGTTTAATAAGAAGCTTGCTTTAAAGAACCGTATCAGTGGACAGGTTTTAGCTGAGGACGTAGTTGATCCTTCTACAGGTGAGGTTATCGCTGAGGCAGGTACTGTTGTTGACCGTGCGCTTGCTACACAGATCCAGAACGCTGCCGTTCCTGCTTTATGGATTCAGACAGAGACAAGAAATGTCAAGATTCTTTCTTCTATGATGGTTGACATCAGAAGCTGGATTCCTGAGCTTGAGGATCCTAAGTCTATCGGTGTTACTGAGCTTGTTTACTATCCGGTACTCGCTCAGATTCTCGAGGAGTATGATTCTCTTGAGGACAGAATCGAGGCAATAAAGAGAGATATATCTGACCTTATTCCAAAGCATATTACTAAAGAGGATATCTTCGCAACTATCAACTACAATATGCACTTAGAGTGGGGCGCAGGAACAGATGACGATATCGATCATCTTGGAAACAGACGTATCCGTGCGGTTGGAGAGCTGTTACAGAACCAGTACCGTATCGGTCTCTCAAGACTGGAGCGTGTTGTTCGTGAAAGAATGACTACACAGGACTTAGAGGGAATTTCACCTCAGTCACTTATCAATATAAAGCCTGTAACTGCCGCTGTTAAAGAATTCTTCGGTTCTTCACAGCTTTCACAGTTCATGGATCAGAACAACCCTCTTGGAGAGCTTACTCACAAGAGACGTTTATCAGCACTTGGACCTGGTGGTCTTTCAAGAGACCGTGCCGGATTCGAGGTTCGAGATGTACATTACACTCACTATGGCCGTATGTGTCCTGTAGAGACTCCTGAGGGACCAAACATCGGTCTTATCAACTCACTTGCATGCTATGCGAGAATCAATGAGTATGGCTTCGTAGAGGCTCCATACCGTAAGATTGACAAGACTGATCCTAAGAACCCGGTAGTCACAGAAGAGGTTGTATACATGACAGCCGACGAGGAGGACAACTACCACGTAGCACAGGCTAATGAGAAGCTTGATGCCGAAGGACATTTCATACGTAACTCAGTTTCAGGTCGTTACAGAGAGGAAACTCAGGAGTACGATAAGTCAGCATTTGATTATATGGATGTATCTCCAAAGATGGTATTCTCAGTAGCTACAGCGCTGATTCCATTCTTGCAGAACGATGACCCTACACGTGCCCTCATGGGATCAAACATGCAGCGTCAGGCCGTTCCGCTTCTGACCACAGAGGCTCCTGTAGTTGGTACAGGTATTGAGACAAAGGCCGCAGTTGACTCAGGTGTCTGCGTAGTTGCAAAGGCAGACGGAGAGGTATTATCTTCAGAGTCAAACCGCATTATCATAAAAGAGACTGACGGAAACAAGAGAGAGTATATCCTTACAAAGTTCTCTCGTTCTAACCAGTCAAACTGCTACAACCAGAGACCTATCGTATTTAAGGGTGACAAGGTTAAGGCAGGCGATGTTATCGCAGACGGTCCTTCAACAAGTCAGGGAGAGCTTGCTCTTGGAAAGAACCCGCTTATCGGATTCATGACATGGGAAGGATACAACTACGAGGATGCCGTTCTTCTTTCAGAGCGTCTCGTAGAGTATGATGTGTATACATCAGTTCATATCGAGGAATATGAAGTAGAGTCACGTGATACAAAGCTCGGACCTGAGGAGATTACACGTGATGTCCCTGGTGTCGGCGATGACGCACTCAAGGACCTTGATGAGAGAGGTATCATCCGTGTAGGTGCAGAGGTTCGTGCCGGTGATATCCTTGTAGGAAAGGTTACACCAAAGGGTGAGACAGAGCTTACAGCAGAGGAGAGACTTCTTCGTGCCATCTTTGGTGAGAAGGCAAGAGAGGTTCGTGATACATCACTTAAGGTACCTCATGGTGCTTACGGTATCATTGTTGATGCCAAGGTATTTACAAGAGAGAACGGCGATGAGCTTTCTCCGGGAGTAAACCAGTCAGTACGTATCTACATTGCACAGAAGAGAAAGATTTCTGTCGGTGATAAGATGGCCGGACGTCACGGTAACAAGGGTGTCGTTTCCCGTGTGCTTCCTGTTGAGGATATGCCATTCCTTCCAAACGGACGTCCACTGGATATCGTACTTAACCCACTCGGTGTTCCTTCACGAATGAACATCGGTCAGGTCCTTGAGATTCACCTGAGTCTCGCTGCAAAGGCACTTGGCTTCAATATCTCAACTCCTGTATTTGACGGAGCAAACGAGGTAGATATCGAGGATACACTTGAGCTTGCAAATGATTACGTAAATCTTCCGTTCGATAAGGAAGAGCTTGAAAAGGATTTACAGGCGGAGCATCCATACTGGAGCGCAGATGCTGAAATCTTCTATGATAAATATGTTGATACACTCCGTGAGGACGTTATGGAATACCTTTCAACAAACAGAGCTCACAGAAGCTTATGGAAGGGCGTTCCGATTTCAAAGGATGGAAAGGTACAGCTTCGTGATGGTAGAACAGGTGAGTGCTTCGATGGAAAGACAACTATCGGACACATGCATTACCTTAAGCTGCATCACCTTGTTGACGATAAGATCCATGCACGTTCAACAGGTCCTTACTCATTAGTAACACAGCAGCCACTCGGTGGTAAGGCACAGTTCGGTGGACAGCGTTTCGGAGAGATGGAGGTTTGGGCTCTTGAGGCATATGGTGCTGCATATACACTCCAGGAGATCCTTACAATGAAGTCCGATGATGTTGTTGGCCGTGTCAAGACCTACGAGGCTATCATCAAGGGTGAGAATATCCCTGAGCCTGGTATTCCAGAGTCATTCAAGGTACTTCTCAAAGAGCTTCAGGCACTTGGTCTGGATGTCAAGGTACTTGATGAGAACAGAGAAGAGGTTGAGCTTATCGAGACAAGTGAGTACGGTAATACAGATATCAACTCAATTATCGGAAACGATAAGGACTATGCATTCGAGGACAGTGAGTCATTCGCAGAGCATGGTTTCTCAAAGAAAGAATTTGATGACAACGAAGAGCTTGTTGACATAGAAGAGGAAGAGTCCCCTGAGACAGCGGATGACGATATTTTTGCTGATGAAGTTCTTGATGACGAAGAATAATTAGAAGGGAGTGCCAAAATGCCAGAAACAAATAATATAGAAAATAATCAGGCAATGCAGTTTGATGCGATTCAGATTGGATTAGCATCTCCTGAAAAGATCAGAGAGTGGTCACATGGCGAGGTTAAAAAGCCTGAGACTATTAACTATAGAACATTAAAGCCTGAAAAAGACGGTCTTTTCTGCGAGAAGATTTTCGGACCAACGAAGGACTGGGAGTGTCATTGTGGTAAATACAAGAAGATACGTTATAAGGGTGTTGTCTGCGACCGATGTGGCGTAGAAATCACAAAGTCAAGCGTTCGTAGAGAGCGTATGGGACACATCGAGCTTGCTGCTCCTGTATCTCATATCTGGTATTTCAAGGGTATCCCATCACGTATGGGACTCATCCTTGACTTATCTCCACGTGTACTTGAGAGAGTGCTGTACTTTGCTTCATATATTGTGCTTGACCCGGGCGAGACAAAGCTTGCATACAAGCAGATTCTCAACGAGTCAGAGTACCAGGAGGCATGCGATACTTATGGCCGCTCAGCATTCCGTGTAGGAATGGGTGCTGAGTCTATCCATGAGCTTTTAGCAGCAATCGATCTTGAGAAGGATTCGGCAGAGCTTAAGGCAGAGCTTGAGAATGCTACAGGCCAGAAGCGTGCACGTATCATCAAGAGGCTTGAGGTTGTAGAGGCTTTCCGTGAGTCAGGAAACAAGCCTGAGTGGATGATTATGACAGTTATTCCTGTTATTCCACCGGATCTTCGTCCAATGGTTCAGCTCGATGGAGGACGTTTCGCAACAAGTGATCTTAACGACCTTTACAGACGAATCATCAACCGTAACAACCGTCTTAGAAGACTTCTTGATCTTGGAGCACCGGATATCATCGTTCGTAACGAGAAACGTATGCTTCAGGAGGCTGTCGATGCACTTATCGACAACGGCCGTCGTGGACGTCCTGTTACCGGTCCAGGAAACAGAGCTCTTAAGTCTCTTTCAGACATGCTCAAGGGAAAGGGAGGACGTTTCCGTCAGAACCTTCTCGGAAAGCGAGTTGACTACTCAGGACGTTCAGTTATCTGTGTAGAGCCAAAGCTTAAGATTTATCAGTGTGGTCTTCCAAAGGAGATGGCTATCGAGCTTTTCAAGCCATTCGTTATGAAGGAGCTTGCCGCTAACGGAACCGCACACAACATAAAGAGTGCAAAGAAGATGGTTGAGAGACTTCAGCCGGAGGTATGGGATGTCCTTGAGGACGTCATCAAAGAGCATCCGGTTATGCTTAACCGAGCTCCTACACTCCACAGACTTGGAATCCAGGCCTTCGAGCCAATCCTTGTAGAGGGTAAGGCAATCAAGCTTCATCCACTCGTATGTACAGCGTTCAACGCCGACTTCGATGGAGACCAGATGGCTGTACATCTTCCACTGACTGCTGAGGCACAGGCTGAGTGCAGATTCATGCTTCTGTCACCTAACAACCTGCTTAAGCCTTCCGATGGTGGACTTGTAGCCGTTCCTTCACAGGATATGATCCTTGGAGTTTACTACCTCACAATGAGAAAGCTCGCTGATTACAAGGATGATCCAAAGATGGTTGCACAGGTGTCATCAGACACTGTATACAATGATATTGAGGAGCTTAAAAAGCTCACAACTCCTGATGAAAATACAGGAAAGGCTGAGCTTGGCTTATATGACCTCATCTGGTTTGAGGATGTCACAGACGGAAACCGTCGTGTGCTTTGCAGACCGATAGATCTTCTCGGCCGTTACTATGGAAGTGTTAATCTTGCAATGCTCGCTTACGAGAACAAGGAGATTACTCTTCACCAGAATATCTTTGTACATCGTACAGTAAAGCTTGCTGACGGCACAGAGGTTTCAGGTTTTACAGAGACAACAGTAGGACTTTTGATATTCAATGAGAACATTCCACAGGATCTTGGTTTTATAGACAGATCAAAGGCTGAGAATGCACTCAAGTTTGAGGTTGAGTTCCACGTTGGTAAGAAACAGATCAAGCAGATCCTTGAGAAGGTTATCAACACACATGGAGCTACAACAACAGCAGAGGTTCTTGATAATGTCAAGGCTATGGGATACAAGTATTCAACCCAGGCTGCCATGACAGTTTCAATTTCAGATATGACAGTGCCACCACAGAAGCCACAGATGATCGCTGATGCACAGGACACTGTAGATAAGATTACAAGACAGTACAAGCGTGGACTTATCACTGATGAGGAGCGTTACAAAGAGGTTATCGAGACATGGAAGGATACAGATGATGCCCTTACAAAGGCACTTCTTACAGGTCTTGATAAGTACAACAACATCTTCATGATGGCAGATTCCGGAGCCCGTGGATCTGATAAGCAGATCAAACAGCTTGCAGGTATGCGAGGACTCATGGCTGATACAACAGGTCGTACAATCGAGCTTCCTATCAAGTCATGCTTCCGTGAGGGTCTTGACGTACTCGAGTACTTCATGTCAGCACATGGAGCTCGTAAGGGACTTTCAGATACAGCGCTTCGTACAGCTGATTCAGGATACCTTACAAGACGTCTCGTAGATGTTTCACAGCATATGATCGTTCGTGAGACAGACTGCTGTGCAGGCACAGGACGTGAGATTCCGGGAATGGTTGTAAAGGCATTCATGGAGGGTCGAGAGGAAATCGAGAGCCTTCAGGAGAGAATTACAGGTCGTTTCTCTTGCAATACAATCTGCGATAAGGATGGCAATGTAATCGTTAAGGCCAACCATATGATTACACCAAAGCGTGCAGCAAAGGTTATGGCAGAGGGTGTTGACGAGAATGGTAATCCAATCACACAGGTTAAGATCCGTACAGTGCTTACCTGCCGTTCACACATGGGAGTATGTGCTAAGTGTTACGGTTCAAACCTTGCAACAGGTCAGGCAGTACAGGTTGGTGAAGCAATCGGTATCATCGCAGCACAGTCAATCGGTGAGCCTGGTACACAGCTTACCATGAGAACCTTCCATACAGGTGGTGTTGCCGGTGGAGATATCACACAGGGTCTTCCTCGAGTAGAGGAGATTTTCGAGGCACGTAAGCCTAAGGGACTCGCTATTATCACAGAGTTCGGCGGAATTGCCACAATCAAGGATACAAAGAAGAAGCGTGAGGTTATCGTTACAAACAACGAGACAGGCGAGACAAAGGCTTACCTCATTCCTTACGGCTCACGTATCAAGGTTGTAGACGGACAGGAGCTTGAGGCCGGCGACGAGCTTACAGAGGGTTCTGTAAATCCACACGATATTCTCAAGATTAAGGGCGTTCGTGCGGTTCAGGATTACATGCTCCGCGAGGTACAGCGTGTTTACCGTTTACAGGGTGTTGAGATTAACGATAAGCATGTCGAGGTTATAGTTCGTCAGTGCTTACAGAAGATCCGCGTAGAGGAGCCGGGAGATTCAGATTTACTTCCGGGCAGCATGGTTGATGCCCTTGACTTCTTAGAGCTCAACGAGAAGCTTGAGGAAGAGGGCAAGGAGCTTGCAGTTGGCTCACAGGTATTACTTGGAATCACAAAGGCATCTCTTGCAACCAACTCATTCCTGTCAGCAGCTTCATTCCAGGAGACCACAAAGGTTCTTACTGAGGCAGCAATCAAGGGAAAGGTTGATCCGCTTATCGGTATGAAGGAGAACGTAATCATCGGTAAGCTCATCCCGGCAGGAACAGGTATGAAGATTTATCGTAATATCAAGCTTGACAGCGATGTAAACGATGACGATACACTTGATTTTGATGATGATGATTTTGCGGATTTCGCAGAGGAAGAGGCAGTCGGAGTCATTGATACAGATGCTGAATCAGCTGATGAAGAATAATTACTGATGTTTGTACTTAAGCTACAGAAGCTGTTACAAACTAAAAACAAAGAAGTCCGGGAAACCGGACTTCTTTCAGACTGTAGACAAAGTCCTCGGCATTTTGCCGAGGATTTTTCTATGAAAAG
>ENA-OXWW01000039-OXWW01000039.1-human-gut-metagenome-genome-assembly--contig:-NODE-39-length-13235-cov-3.639909_pt1 | contig 13235 bp, 10 predicted proteins | sample MGYA00244694_ERZ652731 | MGnify/ENA primary metagenome ERZ652731 (study PRJEB26926, sample SAMN06164421) | human gut metagenome | biome: ENVO:00009003; feature: ENVO:2100002; material: ENVO:00002003... | reverse complement strand
AAGGCCGGAGCGCTTTTCTTATAACATGATTAAAGAAACCGGAGAGTTTGTGGTAAATCTGACCACCGAGGAGCTGCTTAGAGCCTGCGACTACTGCGGAGTGAAAAGCGGCAGGGATGTGGACAAATTTAAAGAACTGCATCTGACACCGCTTGCGATGCAGCATGTGTCAGCAGTCGGAATATCACAAAGCCCGGTAAATATTGAGTGCAGGGTAAGAAAAATCGAGGAGCTCGGCAGCCATACAATGTTTATAGCAGACGTCGTCGGCGTGACAGTGGATGATAAATACATGGACGGGACCGGAAAATTTCATATCAATGATACCGGCCTCGTGATGTACTCGCACGGAGAGTATTTTGGCTTTGGAGATAAGCTCGGAAGCTTCGGCTACTCTGTAAGAAAAACTAAAAAATAATCTATCGAAGCAGCATATCCATGAGGTATGCGTACACATCCTCGTTCTGATTCTTCCAGTTGCTGCAGATGGCCTCGGCCTGCTCCTTTGTGCCGACTGAGAGAGTCAGGTCGATGATGGTGGTGCTCTCTGAGCGCACCTGACAACGTACTGCATATTTGCGGTCAGTTGTCCTGTAATAGTCGGCAAGAATGGAGTTTTCCTGCCTGAACTCGAGCTTGTTGTCCGTAAAGAAGCTCTTTACATCGGACTCAATACCGTCGGTAATCTTGTCTTTGAAGAAACCGAGAGTCTCTTTTCCGGCAGCAGTCAGAGTGTACTGTGTATTGGAATGAGTAGACTCGAAATTAATTAAATCAGCATTTACTAAATCACCGATGACCTCCTGTACACGGAAGTAGTCGGTGTATTCTTTTTCCAAAAAGAAATTGGAAATCTGTGTGTTTGACAGCGGAAAGCCCGCTTTGTCGAGCATGTATAAAATTGTCAGCTTATATATGGTAAATGGCTCAGCCATGATTTTCTCCTTTAAAACAAGTTTAATCGTCCCTGATATGTGTCTCGAACTTCAAATCTTTTATTGATTGTGTTCAGAGCCCGTTTTTTATCTGTGCTCCAAAGAGGTGCAACAAGTAAAGAACGTGGTCCATCACCGGTCATGCGGTGGATAACCATATCCTTTGGAAGTCTTTCTATACAGTCTACTACAAAATCGCAGTAATCATCCAGCGTAAAAAGCTCAAATGGCTGTTTAATATACATATCAGCCAGTGGTGTGCCCTTTAGTACATGCAGCAGCTGAAGCTTAACTCCGAAAATACCGCTTTTGGCAACAAAATCAACTGATTCAAGCATCATTCCCCGTGTCTCATGAGGAAGCCCGAGTATGAGATGTGCAATAACCTTTATGCCACGGCGTCTAAGTTCATCAGTCACAGCTATGAAATCCTTAACGCATGTATGGGTATTCATGGCATCAAGAGTGCACTGATGGATGGTCTGAAGGCCCAGCTCTATCCAGACAGGCTTTATGCTGTTTAATTCTGAGAGCAGATCATAAATTTCAGCAGAAAAACAGTCAGTTCTTGTGCCGATGGACAGCACAGCGACAGATGGATCTTCTATAGCCTCATAAAATATGCGCCGCAGATAATCTATCGGCGCATATGTGTTGGTAAAAGCCTGAAAATATGCGATAAAGTGCTCACAGCTGCTCTTTGAAGCAACCTTTTCCCTAGCGGCAGACAGCTGCTCCTTTATGGAAAGGTTGCGGTTCGCCGCAAAATCACCGGAGCCACCGGCGCTGCAGTACAGGCATCCAAGCGATGAGAGTGTGCCATCACGGTTTGGACAGGTCATGCCTCCATCTAGAGAGAGCTTGTAGAGCTTTTCACCGAATGTATCGCGGCAGTATCTGTTGAGTGAATAGTATCTCATATTAAATATGTGACTTTACAGCTTCGCTGACAACAGCGGCAACACGAGGGTCAAATGCCTCAGGCATAATAAAATCATCATTTAATTCTTCGTCTGAAACAAGACCGGCCAGTGCTTCTGCGGCAGCAAGCTTCATTTCCTCTGTGATCTGTGCAGCGCGTCCTTCTAAGGCACCCTTGAAGATTCCGGGGAATGCAACCACGTTGTTTATCTGGTTTGGGAAATCACTTCTTCCGGTACCGACCACTCTGGCACCTGCAGCCTTTGCCACATCAGGCATAATCTCAGGAACAGGATTTGCCATGGCAAAAAGGATAGCGTCCTTGTTCATAGAAGAAACCATCTCGGCTGTGACGATATTTGGAGCGGAAACACCTACGAATATGTCAGCACCCTTTAAAGCATCTGCGAGAGTACCCTTTGCATTTTCAAGGTTTGTAACTTCTGTCATTTTCTGCTGCATCCAGTTGAGGTTTGGATAGTCCTTTCCTATGATGCCTAGACGGTCACACATGGTCACATGTGTAAAGCCGTATGTCAGAAGAAGTTTAGTGATGGCAACACCTGCTGAGCCTGCACCGTTTACTACAACCTTGCAGTCCTCTTTCTTTTTGCCGGTAAGGCGCAGAGAGTTGATGATACCGGCGAGTACGACGATTGCAGTTCCGTGCTGGTCATCGTGGAATACAGGAATATCGAGCATCTCTTTAAGTCTCTCCTCAATCTCAAAGCAGCGCGGAGCAGAAATATCCTCTAAGTTTATTCCGCCAAAGCCCGGTGCGATATTTTTGACTGCAGCAATAATCTCCTCAGTGTCCTGAGTGTCGAGACAGATAGGAACAGCGTTTACGTTTCCAAACTCTTTGAAAAGTACGCATTTACCCTCCATGACAGGCATGGCAGCGTAAGGACCGATGTTTCCAAGACCAAGCACAGCACTTCCGTCTGACACTACGGCAACAGTATTTGCCTTCCAGGTGTATTTGTATGCAGCCTCCTTATCCTCGGCTATGACCTTACATGGCTCAGCAACACCTGGGGTGTATGCAATTGCAAGGTCCTCTCTCGAATTAACCTTTGATTTAGCGATGGTTTCGAGTTTTCCGTTCCACTCTTCGTGGCATTTCAGTGCCTTTTCTTTATTATCCATGGTAATTCTCCCTCTAAAAATTCTTTTGAATAATCATAACATTGCAGGTGATTTAAATCAAGTAACTATGCAGATAACCGATTATATAAAAATATGATAAAAAATAAGAAATCGCTTTATATTTTTAAAGAAATGATGTATAATCAATAATTAATAATTCAAAAGTCAATTCAGGCGTTATTTCCCAATAGTTACACAGATATATTTGTTAAATAATATTGTTTAGACGAATTGAATAAATACTGTTATCAAATTTAAGGAGAAGACGAAATGGAACAGATGAGAGAAAAATATGAAAGTTTGTCGGCATTTGTGCTTAAGGATCTGGCGAAGGCAAGAGGAATTAAGGGCGTTTCATCACTGAAAAAGGGACAGATTATTGAAAGAATGCTCGAGGAGGATGCAAAAGAGGCTGAGGAGGCTGAGAAAAACGGTACAGCCGAGGAGCGCGCCAACTCTTTTAAAGATGATTATGCAGCACTCGACAGTGGAGAGGAGGCAGAAGGCATACTTGAGGTAATGCCGGAGGGCTTTGGATTTATCCGCTGTGATAATTATATGCCGGGAGATCATGATATCTATGTGGCACCTGCGCAGATACGCCGCTTCAATTTAAAGACAGGTGATATCGTAAAGGGTAATATGAAGGTGAAGTCTGAGCGTGAGAAATTCCAGGCTCTTTTATATCTGACCACTGTCAACGGATATACACCGGATGTAGCACAGAAGCGTACAAGCTTTGAGGATCTTGTGCCTATATTCCCGAATGAGAGACTGCGTCTCGAGAGACCCGGAGCAAGTGTTGCGATGAGGGTTGTAGATCTCATCTCTCCAATAGGAAAGGGACAGCGAGGCATGATCGTTTCACAGCCTAAGGCCGGAAAGACCACATTACTTAAAGAGATTGCAAAGTCTGTCACTGTAAACAATCCTGAGATGCATCTTATTATTCTTCTTATTGATGAGAGACCGGAGGAGGTTACAGATATCAAGGAGGCTATAGAGGGGGACAATGTCGAGGTAATCTACTCTACATTTGATGAACTTCCTGAGCATCACAAGAGAGTGTCAGAGATGGTAATAGAGAGAGCAAAGCGCCTTGTAGAGCATGGTAATGATGTCATGATACTCCTTGACAGCATAACAAGGCTTGCAAGAGCTTACAATGTGACAGTTCCACCATCAGGCCGTACACTTTCAGGAGGACTTGATCCTGTAGCACTTCATATGCCAAAGAGATTTTTCGGAGCAGCACGTAATATGAGAAACGGCGGCAGTCTGACAATACTTGCAACAGCTCTTGTTGATACTGGAAGCAAGATGGATGATGTAGTATTTGAGGAGTTCAAGGGAACAGGAAACATGGAGCTTGTGCTCGACAGAAAGCTTTCCGAGAAGAGAATCTTCCCTGCTATAGATATAGTAAAATCAGGAACAAGGCGTGAGGATCTGCTCCTTGATGAGGATGAGCAGGCAGCAGTCGATAATATGCGTAAAGCCTTCAACGGTATGCGCTCTGATGAGGCTGTTGAGAATGTACTCAACATGTTTGCACACACAAAGAGCAACAAGGAATTTGTTAATCTTGTAAAGAAAAACAGAATTTTATAAAAATGTCTTGCAATTGACAGATTCATGTGCTACAATAACTAAGCTGTTTATCGGGATGTAAACGGACGCAACGTGTCGCTCTTGCAGCAAGTATCATATGCGGATCGGGCATACGGGTATAAAGAGTGAAGCTAAAGAAATACGATAAGAATATAAAAGAGGTGAAAATCATGAGAGAAGGAATCCATCCAGATTATTATCAGGCAACTGTTACATGTAACTGTGGTAACACATTCGTTACAGGATCTACAAAGCCGGAGATCCACGTAGAGATTTGCTCAAAGTGCCATCCATTCTACACAGGTCAGCAGAAAGCTAACCAGGCTCGTGGACGTATTGAGCAGTTCAATAAGAAATATGGTATGAAATAGAATCATATAGTTACTTGAAAGGTTGAGGTTGCAATATACCTCAACCTTTTTTGGAATATAGAGAGGTTTTATGAAGTATTCAGGTATTGGCGGTCAGGCTGTCATGGAGGGCGTAATGATGCAGAACAAGGACACATACGCAGTAGCCGTGAGAAAGCCTGACCATGAAATAGATGTCAAGGTGTCAAAGCGTAAGAATTCAAAGACGCTTGATGCAATTAGAAAAATCCCTATTTTAAGAGGTGTGGTGAGCTTTGTCGATTCGCTTTATCTGGGCATGAGCACACTGATGTATTCAGCGTCATTTTTCGAGGACGAGGATGATGAAGGTGCCTTGGCTTCAAAGAAAAAGGAAAAGGAAGAAGAACTCACAGCGGAAGAAAAGAAAAAAAGGGCTGCCAAAGAAAAGAAACAGGAAAATGCCATGCTTGGAGGTTCAGTGGTACTGTCAATTGTCATAGCACTCGCGCTGTTTTTTGCATTGCCGTATTTCCTTTCAGGGTTTTTTAAAAAGGTGATAAGCTCACAGATGCTCATAGCGTTCATAGAGGGCGTTATCAGACTGGCAATATTTCTGGGGTATATAGCAATTATATCGCTGACCCCTGATATTAAGCGCACATTTATGTATCACGGCTCTGAGCATAAATGCATCAACTGCATAGAGCACGGACTGCCTCTTACAGTGGAAAATGTGAGAAAAAGCTCAAAGCATCACAAGCGCTGCGGTACAAGCTTTCTGCTTATAGTAATGCTCATAAGCATATTGTTTTTCATGTTTATCCGTGTGGATTCAAAGCCGCTGCAGTTATTGTTACGACTTGTGCTTATTCCTGTAATCGCAGGGGTATCGTATGAGTTTATCAGACTTGCGGGCAGATATGACAATCCGGTTGTCAACATGCTTAGTGTCCCTGGGCTTTTAATGCAGCGAATGACCACAAAGGAGCCGGATGATGAAATGATAGAGGTTGGCATCGCATCGGTTGAGGCCGTGTTTGACTGGAAGAAATGGCAGGAGGAAAACAATGTGTGTGCACATTGACCGCCGGATAGAAGGTATATATGACATATAGAGAAGCAATTTTACTTGGGGAAAGCATATTACAAAAAGCAAAGATAGTTGATGCAAAAAACGATGCATGGCTGCTTTTAGCCATGGCATGCAGGATAAATCATACATATTACTATGTGCATATGGATGAGGAAATGTCGCAGGAGCAGATAAGGGAATATCAGGCATTGCTGAGTAAGCGCGCTGAGCGTATTCCGCTCCAGTACATAGTCGGAGAGCAGGAGTTTATGGGACTCAAATTCCGTGTGAACAGCAATGTGCTCATACCGCGTCAGGATACAGAGACTCTTGTAGAGGAGGCACTCAAGGTGATAGAGCCGGGTATGAGAGTGCTTGATATGTGTACAGGAAGCGGCTGCATAATTATAAGCATCTTAAAGAACACGACTAATGTGGACGGTGCAGCCTGTGATATCTCAAAGCAGGCGCTCAATGTGGCAAAGGAAAACGCAAGGCTTAACGGCGTGTTTGTTGATTTTGAGAGAAGCGATCTGTTTGAGCATGTCGATGAGATGTATGATGTGATAGTATCCAATCCACCATATATAAGAAGCGACGAGATACCGCATCTGATGCCGGAGGTGTCGGTATTTGAGCCGCATGAGGCTCTTGACGGCTCTGAGGATGGACTTTTATTTTACAGGCGCATCATAAAGGATTGCAGGGCAAATCTAAAGCCACAGGGCAGGCTGCTTTTTGAGATAGGCTGTGACCAGGGCAGACAGGTGTCAGAGATGATGCAGTTTGCCGGATTTAGCGATGTACATGTGATAAAGGACCTGGCGGGAAATGACAGGGTAGTATCGGGAGTGTTTGACAGCAAGGAGGAAAAACATGTTTGATAAGTTAGAAGATCTTATACACCATTATGAAGAGCTGATGAATCTGCTCAGCGAGCCGGATGTGGCAAATGATGCAAACAGATTTAAAAAGCTTATGAAGGAGCAGAGTGACCTTGCTCCTATAGTTGAGACATATAAGAAATATAAAGAGTGCAAGCAGAATATCGAGGATTCACTGGCTATTTTGAATGAGGAATCAGATGAAGAGATGAGAGAGCTCGCAAAGGAAGAGCTTAAGGATTCAAAGGAGCAGGTGGAGGAGCTTGAGAAGGAACTTAAAATACTTCTTCTGCCAAAGGACCCTAACGATGACAAGAACGTAATCGTCGAAATCCGTGCCGGTGCAGGCGGAGAGGAAGCAGCACTTTTTGCAGCGGAAATCTACCGTATGTATGTGCACTACGCAGAGAACAGAGGCTGGAAGGTGGAGACACTTGATGCCGATGAGACAGGAATCGGCGGTATGAAGTCTGTCGAGTTCATGGTAAAGGGCTCAGGTGCATACTCTATCCTAAAGTATGAGTCGGGAGTACACCGTGTGCAGCGAGTGCCTGAGACAGAGTCGCAGGGACGTATCCAGACCTCTACGTGCTCAGTTGCTGTAATGCCTGAGGCAGAGGATGTGGATGTCAAGATTGATGACAAGGATATCCGAATTGACGTAATGCGTGCTTCCGGAAACGGTGGACAGTGTGTCAACACAACAGATTCAGCAGTCCGACTGACACATTATCCAACAGGTATTGTCATCTACAGCCAGACTGAGAAGTCACAGATACAGAACAAGGAAAAGGCTTTTGCACTTCTTCGTACAAAGCTCTATGACATGGAGCTTCAGAAGAAGCAGGATGCAGAGGCAGAGGAGAGACGAAGCCAGATCGGTACAGGAGACCGTGCTGAGAAGATTCGTACCTACAACTTCCCGCAGGGACGTGTGACAGATCACAGAATCAATCTGACACTCTATAAGCTTGACAAGATTCTTAACGGAGATATCCAGGAAATAATTGATGCCTGTATCGCAGCCGACCAGGCGAAGAAGTTAAGCAACATGGAACATGATGCATAAATATTTGGTATAAAAGAGTCTGAGAAAATCAGGCTCTTTTATTTTATAAACTAATATGATATAATTGTGAATAAATATTTATACAGAAATGAGGAATAATATGAAATCCATTAAGAAAAAACCGATTATGATTTTGCTTATGGCAGCATTAATGGCCACATTCATTGTTGGTTTATGCGCATGCGGCAAAAGCGACAGCAAAAAGGTCGCTTGTGTGGACGATCTGGAGGGCGCAAAAATAGGTGTCCAGCTCGGTACCACAGGAGATATCTATGTATCTGATTATGAGAACGACGGTTCAGGCACCAAGGTAGAGAGATACAACAAGGGTGCTGATGCAGTCCAGGCATTAAAGGTCGGCAAGATTGACTGCGTAGTTATTGATGAGCAGCCGGCACTTGCCTTTGTAAAAGAAAACAAAGGACTTAAGATACTGGACGAGGAGTTTACCAACGAGGACTATGCATTCTGCCTGAAAAAGGGCAATACAGAGCTTCGCGACAAGGTAAACACTGCGCTTGAAAAGCTGCAGCAGGATGGAACAGTTCAGAGCATCATTGACAACTATATCGGCTCTGAGGATCAGGTGGGAAAGACTCCCTACGTGAAGAAGGACATTGACAGGTCAAACGGAACACTTAAGGTAGGGACCAATGCAGAGTTCCCTCCATATGAGTACTATGAGGACAACAAGGTCACAGGAATTGATATGGATATCATGCAGGCCATAGCCGATGAGCTTGGCATGGATATGCAGGTAGAGGATATGCAGTTTGACGCAATCATTGCCGCTGTATCATCAGGCAAGGTGGATGTCGGGGCAGCAGGCTTTACAGTGACAGAGGACAGACAGAAAAATGTTGATTTTACCGATACATATATCACCACAAAGCAGGAGATTATCGTAAAAGACAGCCAGTCGGGTTCTTCAATCGGTATAAAGGAAAAGCTCTATGACAACTTTGTCAAGGACAATCGTTACATGTATATCGTAAAGGGTCTTGGCAATACAATAGTTATCACAATATTTGCCGTAATGCTTGGTATTGTGCTGGGATTTTTAATTGCGATAGTCAGAACCAGCCATGACAGAAACGGCGGTCTTGCCATATTAAACGGAATTTGCAAGGCATACCTGACCATCATCAGGGGAACACCTGTCATGATACAGCTTCTTATTATATACTATGTAGTGCTTGCATCTGTGACCAACAAGATACTTGTAGCAGTCATTGCTTTCGGCCTCAACTCAGCTGCATATGTGGCAGAGATTGTGCGTTCAGGAATCATGTCTGTAGATATAGGACAGTTTGAGGCAGGACGAAGCTTAGGACTCAATTACAGACAGACCATGAAGCTTGTTATCATACCGCAGGCTGTCAAAAATATACTTCCGGCGCTGCTTAACGAGTTTATCAGCCTCCTGAAGGAGACATCAATCAGTGGTTATATTGGTATGATGGATCTGACAAAGGGTGGAGATATCATACGAAGCAACACATACGAGGCATTTATACCGCTTATTGCTGTAGCCCTTATTTATCTGGTTATAGTGATGCTTTTAAGCCACGGAGTAAGCAAACTTGAGAGGAGACTGAGAAGCAATGAAAGATAATAACGTGATACTAGAGGTAAAAGACCTGCACAAGAGTTTTGGAGAGCAGGAGGTATTAAAGGGCATAAGCACAGAGGTGAACAGAGGTGATGTAATTGCCATCATCGGACCGTCAGGCTGTGGAAAGTCTACATTTTTACGCTCACTCAATCTGCTCGAGACACCTACATCAGGACAAATCCTTTTTGAAGGAACAGACCTGACAGACAAGTCGACAGACATCAATGTGACCAGACAGAAAATCGGCATGGTTTTCCAGCAGTTCAATCTGTTTGCCAACATGACAATAAAAGCAAATATCATGCTCGCACCGGTGAAGCTTGGTGTGATGACGAAGGATGAGGCATCAAAGAAGGCAGATGAGCTTCTCACCAGAATAGGTCTCCTCGATAAGGCAGATGCATATCCGGCGCAGCTTTCCGGAGGACAGAAGCAGAGAGTGGCAATTATCCGTTCACTTGCTATGAATCCTGATGTCATACTGTTTGATGAGCCTACATCGGCACTTGACCCTGAGATGGTAGGTGAGGTGCTTTCAGTAATGAAGGAGCTTGCAGAGGCAGGCATGACAATGGTAGTCGTGACACATGAGATGGGCTTTGCCAGAGAAGTGGCCAACAGAGTGATGTTCATCAATGAGGGTATCATAGCTGAGGAGGGCACACCTGAGGAAGTATTTGGCGCACCAAAGAGTGAGAGATTACAGGAATTTTTGTCAAGAGTGTTATAGGAGAAATAAAGCATGGCATCAAAATACTATGCAGTAAAAAAGGGAAAGGTTCCCGGGATATATTTCAACTGGAATGATTGCAAAGCAATGGTTGACGGATATCCGGGGGCGGTGTATAAGAGCTTTAAGACTATTGAAGAGGCAGAAAAATTTATTACCGGAGAGAAAATTATTGCCGGAGAGAAAACTATTACAGGTATGAAATCATCCGGCGAAAATAGTACATATGCGTTTGTAGACGGCTCCTTCAACAAAGCAACACACACCTATGGCTATGGAGGCTTTCTTGTGACTGACAATGAAAAATACGTGCTGCAGGGAGCGGATGACGATGCCGAGATGGCCACAATGCGCAACGTAGCCGGAGAGATAAAGGGCGCGGAGGCTGCCGTAAAAAAGGCTATAGAGCTTGGAATTAAGGAACTGGTCATATACTATGACTACATGGGCATAGAGATGTGGGCCACAGGGGCCTGGAAGCGAAACAAGGCAGGCACTATAGCTTATCACGAATACATCATGTCAGTTAAGGATAAAATAAAGATTACTTTTGTAAAGGTAAAAGGACACTCAGGAGTAGAGGGCAACGAAGAGGCAGATAAGCTCGCCAAGCAGGCTGTGGGGATACTGTAGCAGTTTCCCGCATAAAAGAAACAAAAATATAGCATAACAGGAGAAAAAGATGAGCATATTCAATGTAGAACTCAAAAAAGTAGTAGATGACACATATGATATTGAGATAGGCTACAACCTCTCAGACACCCTTGTATCTGACCTGGAAAATGGTCTTGCGGGCAAGATAAAGAAATTTGCAGTGATTACAGATACAAATGTGCGTGATCCTTATGCTCTTCCAATCTGTGAGAAGATAAAGCATGCGGGATACTCAGTGGATTTGTTTGTTTTCCCGGCTGGGGAAAAGAGCAAGTCGCGTGAGACAAAGGCAAAGATAGAGGATGCCATGCTTAAAAAGGGGTACAGAAGAGACTGCTGTATTATTGCAGTCGGTGGAGGTGTGGTAACCGACTTATCGGGCTTTATTGCAGGAACCTACGGCAGAGGAGTGCCGTTTATCAACTATGCAACCACACTTCTGGCGGCGGCAGATGCATCGGTAGGTGGAAAAACAGCAATTGATACACCTCTTGCTACCAACACCATAGGTCTGTTCAATCAGCCCCAAAAGGTATATATAGACATAGCTGCCTGGAAAACACTGCCACAGCGCCAGATGGCAAGCGGTATGGCAGAGACCATCAAGCACGCATGCTTAGGTAGCGAGGATATGTTTGAATTTATAGAGGAAAATCTGGATGATATATATTCATTCAAGAAATTTGCATGTGAGTATATTGCAGAAAATAACTGCCGTATCAAGTACAATGTGGTCATGAAGGATGAGCGAGAGGCGGGACTTCGCGAAACCTTAAATCTGGGCCACACAGTAGGCCGGGCAATCGAGACAGTCAGCGACTACAAGCTGTTGCATGGAGAGGCACTGTCGATTGGAATGGCAGCACAGGCACTTATGTCAGCACGGCTTGGCTATATGTCAGAGGAGCAGGCAGAGCGTGTGATAAAGCTCTATGAGAGAGCCGGTCTTCCGACACGTATACCTGACTATATAGACAGGGAGGCACTTGTTAAAAAGCTCTACACCGATAAAAAGGTGAGAGACGGCAAGCTGCGTTTCGTGCTCCAAAAGGGCATAGGAGCCACTGTTGAGTTTGCACCGGGAGTGTATGCAAAGCCTATAGAGGAAAGTCTGGCGCGAGAAATTATAATGGAGCTGTAGATTAAATAATTACAACCCCATGTGTAAACTCATTTTGCTGTGAATGACACAGCCTGCCATACAAATCAGCAGCAAAAATATCCTTGGAAATAAGCTCGTACGGAGCATCAGCGACTTTTGTAATAATAGGCGCTGATGCTCTTTTTTTGAGGAGATGCATAAGCTCTCCTGATGATTTTTTGAAACCGAGTATGCGCAGATAAGGATTATCCATACATATGTTAAAATCATTATTCTCAATACCAAGTAAAATATGCGTGAGAACCCTTGAAATACGCGTATAAGTCAGATTTTTACTCTTCAGTAAGTTACAAAATTGCGTAAAACTTTCATATTTATAAATATTTTTAACTATCTTTGCAGAAAGCTCCTTTGTACAGTCTGCATACTGCGCAAAGCCTTTATCCTTCCCGGTCAGCAGGCGATAGTAAAGCATTTCAGAAATATCATCCGGAAACACAATATGACCGCCTAAAATACAATTGACAAGAATATCGGCGCAGTCTGATGGCATTAGCTGACTGAACTTTGTGGAAATCCATGAATTATCAAGCTGCGTATTAGTAATAGTGTTGTGTTTGTCTATATCAATTAAGGTCGAAATCACCCCGCGCACAGCTGTAGCGGAAGAAAACTCACTTGTCGAATCCGTGCTGTGATATCCTTCACCGACGCGCTGAATTGGAAATCCTGTAATATCACAGTCCATCAAAGCCTTCTCATACTCAATGGCCAGAATATTATTGGGTGAAGCTATGAAAGCATCTATTTTCTCGGAAGCGCTGTCATAGGTATCTCGAAAATATTCACATAGCGCTCTGCTCCTGGCCGCAGGAAAGCTCATCCCACCCTGAATCAGCCTGGCAAGAGCGGCGGAATACTGAGCAGGCGGATTCTTAAGCACGCCAGCCACAAGCTTTGTAAGTTCATGGTCCACAGACTCCACACCATAGCACAGCATGTCCACCACACCTGTGTTTTTGAGTACACTGACTCCGCCACCGGCAAAAAACTCGGCAGAAGCAGTGGCAAAGACCGATGGAAGCTCAAGCACCAGGTCGGCACCGCTCAAAAGCGCCATGCGTGTGCGCTCGTATTTGTCAATGATGGCAGGCTCACCTC
>ENA-OXWW01000032-OXWW01000032.1-human-gut-metagenome-genome-assembly--contig:-NODE-32-length-14189-cov-4.571742_pt1 | contig 14189 bp, 7 predicted proteins | sample MGYA00244694_ERZ652731 | MGnify/ENA primary metagenome ERZ652731 (study PRJEB26926, sample SAMN06164421) | human gut metagenome | biome: ENVO:00009003; feature: ENVO:2100002; material: ENVO:00002003... | reverse complement strand
CGAGATCTAGTACGGTCTCGTGGGCTCGGAGATGTGTATAAGAGACAGGTATATGGCAAAAGCCGCAATGCGTAAGCAGGGCTTTACAGAGGAGCTTATTGAAGAAGCTACAGGTTATGCGGAAACCGATGATGAAGAAATCATCAATGCAAGAAATACATTCAGAGAACTGAATGACAAGTATAAGGAAGAAATTAAGGGCGAGGCTGAAAAGGTAAGAGAGGCCGGAGGTCTTTACATTATGGGTACGGAAAGACACGAGTCACGCCGTATTGATAACCAGCTCCGTGGTCGTGCAGGTCGTCAGGGCGATCCGGGTGTCAGCCGTTTCTTCCTCTCAACCGAGGATGACCTTATGCGTCTGTTCGGCGGTGACAGAATGAAAATGATGATGGAGCGTATGAATGTTGCCGAAGATATGCCTATTGAGAACAAAATGCTCACAAGTATTATTGAAGGCTCACAGGAAAAGGTTGAGCTTCGTAACTTTGGCATTCGTAAGGATGTTCTCCAGTACGACGATGTTATGAACAAACAGCGTGAAATCATCTACGGTCAGCGTGATCAGGTTCTTAACGGTGAGGATCTCCATGAAACAATCCTCAAAATGGTTGAGGATACAATCGCAACTTCAATCAAGCAGTATCTCCCCGAAGGTCCTGCAGAACATTGGAACTTCCAGAGCCTTAAGGATTACTATGCAGGCTGGCTTATAAGAGATGAATCAAAGTATGATTTCAGCCTTGAAGATCTTGAAAATATGGAACCCGAAGAGATTCAGAAGATGCTCGTTGACGATGCTCTTGAAATCTACAAGGAAAACGAAGAACTTCTTCCCGAGGAAACAATCCGTGAGATGGAGCGTGTTTACCTCCTCAAGAATGTTGATACACATTGGATGGATCACATCGACAATATGGATCAGCTCAAGAGCGGTATCAGACTTCGTTCATACGGTCAGCACGATCCTGTTGTTGAGTACAGAGTTGAAGGCTTCGATATGTTTGATGAGATGATTGAAAGCATTCGTGAAGATACTGTCAAGATGATGCTCATTATGCCAAAGCGTGTTTATGAGATTCAGAAAAGACAGGATGCAATTGCAGCGGCAAAGAGAGCAGCTCAGAGGGCTGCCGCAGCGGCAAAGTCTGCATCCGATGATGAAGAAGCTGTTGAACAGTCGGACGCCGTAAAGCAGGCGCTTCACCGTGAGCAGGTTGCTCAGCCTACAGAAACTTCTGCAGACGGTACGGATTCTGTCAACAAGACTATCCGTAAGGGCAAGAAAATCGGCAGAAACGATCCCTGTCCGTGCGGCAGCGGTAAAAAGTACAAGAAGTGCTGCGGCAGAGATCTTTAATATGTTTGCATAAAGCGATTTGTATAATTGCGATTTAAGTGAATTACATTTTGAGGGGCAGAGAGCAATACTCTGCCCTTTATTTGTGCCGAATTTTCAAGGTATTCGGTGATTAATTTTATCGGATATAGAAACTGATTATAAAAATATATCTGAAAATTTCAGTAAAATGTAGGTTTTGGGGCATTTTAAAAGCAGCAATCGCAAAATAATACATATTTCCGCACGCACAGCTTGGAGTAAACCTGCATAAAATTTTTGATATTTTTGAAAAAAGAATTAAAAATCAACAAATTTAGTGCCGAAATTGACTTTTTAACTGCCTGTTAAGGTTGTACAATGGGTATAATTTATCTTAAACACAAAAAATGGCGATAAATAAGTAATAAAATCACATTATGGTCAAAAATATTAAATCGTGCTTGCAGATATGCAAAATAGACAAAAATATTACCCAAAGTTTGGCTGTATTGCCTCTACAAATATGCAATAAAATATTATATAATTGTATACAAGTAAAAAAGAAGAACAAATTCAAAAAATTGCGTTTCATAATTAGTTGGCAGATATATTGGACTGTCCTATGCAGTTCTGTTTAATTGTACTTTGACTGCCAAAACAAAGTAATCGGCAATGAAGGAGAAGAAAAAATTATGAAATTAAGTAAAAAGCTTTGCATAACCGCAAAGAAAAGCTTTTCTCTTGTGCTTGCACTTACCCTCATGCTTTCGATATGTGCCGTGTCGGGTATGTCGCTTAATGTGTTTGCGGCAACATCTTTGGATCAGAAGATTTACATTAACCTGAACAAGAATAAGGAATGGAAAGATTTTTCTTCTGTTACATGTCGTTTTGCTCAGGATGACGGCACGGTTCTTAAAACAGAAAAGGTAAGCAAAGATCCTTCGTCGAGAGTTTTTGAAGCCACTGCACCATCCGGTGCAACAAGAATTGAGCTTTCTTCCGGGGTTAAATTTACTCTTCCCGATAAGACTGTTGCAAAAGATTTTCGCCGTATCTATCTTCATAACAGTAATACCTATAATGAAGCTTATGCATATTCTTGGGTAAACGATACTGACTTCAACGCAGAGTGGCCGGGTGCTGCAATGACTAAGACATCTTCAGACAGCGATTACTACTATGTAGATGTTAAGTCATCCCATAAAAATGTAATCTTCAGCAACAAGGGCGAAACACAAACAAGCGACCTCGGTATTAACGACTCATACAGTAAAGATAATGCTCTTTATGATGCCTCAAAAAGTCAGTGGACTAACCCGTTCATCAAGACCCTCGACATTTCTGGTGCTACGGGCGACACAGAATTTTATCTTACAACTGACGGCTCGTTCAAAGAAAGTAAATACCTTTCTGTTGAATCTCCCGACAAACAGTCAAAGGCAACATATAAAACAGTTTATGTTTCAAACGATGACTGGAAGTCGCTTACAAAGGTTTATGCAACTTTTGACTACAACGATGCCTATGAAGGAACAGTTGAGCTTACAAAAGACACCATAGACACCAAGGTAAGCGGTTCTGTGGTGTTCAGCGGTAGAATTCCGGCGGGTGCGCTTTTAAGATTCCATCCGAACGAACATAACCTCAACGGTGCATCTTCTGCAACATCATATCCGACAGATTCGGGATATGATGGTTCGGACTACAGCGATAACACGGCTACATATGTTAAGACAGCCAGAGGCGAAGGCTGGACAAAATTCTCGGAAATAGACAATGTAAACTATGGTGCTGTCGTTGAAAATTCATTCTCAGATAATCCTGACATCGTAGGCGTTGACGCAACATACTTTGACTACTGGTCGGATATGGAGCAGGAGAAAGGGTATCTTCAGTGTCAGGGTAATGACAAAATGCATGACTATTGGTATCAGTTTGATAACTTCAACAGCTACATAAGCAACATTGCTTCAAACTGTAAGTCGGACTGGAAGTATCCTCTCTACTTCGGTAATATGTATAGGGGTGGAGAACACTACGAAACATTTAAGACCCACGCAGGAGGACTTACAAACATCAACGATTATAATGATAACTATTACTATGCAGTAAACAACTCCAACGGTATGGCATGGGGCAACGGTAATTATAACCAGTCCTTACAGGGTCTTATGTACAACAGGCTTGACAGCAAGGGCAATCTTCAGGTTGCAAATGGTGTCAAGGCTCCTTACTTTGATGCTGAGGCACTTTCAACCGCTACATATAATGATAAAAGAGTTGCCAATGTTTATAAGTCATCTTTCCCGTTCCGTACAACTACTGCCCCTGATGGTGTTACTACTTATGAATTCACTTCAAAAGATGCAACCGATAACATCTACTTCACATGGGACGGCCTTACACCTACAAAAATTAACTACGGTGCGGGCGAACAATTTGGTGTACATGATGATTTGGGAAAATTCGGCGGTACAGAAAACGGTTATGGTGTTTTCCCATTCAACAATACTCAGAATACATCAACGGGCAAGGGTACTAACGATAACCTTGACTATGGTTTCGGTATCAGACTTGATATAGACTTCAGAGTTCCGAAAGATGGTATGCTTGCAGACAACAAACCTGCAACCTTTAACTTCAGCGGTGACGATGACCTTTGGGTTTATATCGGTGAAGATTCAACAGGTGCTAACGCAGAACTTGCTCTCGACCTCGGCGGTGACCATAAAGAGGCAAAAGGTTCAATTGACTTTAGTACAATGCAAGCAACAGCTAACGATGTATTTGCCGACTACTCACCTTCATCATCGTCGACAAAACTTACAGTTCCGAGTGGTGAGTTTTGGGTTAAGACAGGTGATTATGATAACTTCTGTTTGAATGTTTGGCAGGATACAAAGGTTGGTGTATATAATGCAGATGGATATTATGTAGATCCTTATGAAATATCAGACGGTTTTTACAAATTCAAAAAGGATCTACTTGGCAGCAATACAGAAGTTAACTTCTGTAAGTGGAAGAATATGGGTACCGGCGGCACGCTTAAAGCAAACCTTAAGCTTTCAGATCTTTACGGTAAAATGTGGAACGGTGACGGCACTCCGTATACCGGAGACGCTGTGTTACATCATACAAACCTTGGCGAAGTTTCAAAGAAAATCAACGGTGGTAATAAGCTTGATCCTAACAAGACATACCATATGGTAGTATTCTATATGGAGCGTGGTGAGGCTGAGTCTAACTTCTCAGTAAACTTTACAATGACACCTGCCAACAATGACCTCAAGGTTACAAAGGCACTTGATACAGGCGATGTTGTTTCTGAAATTTCAGATGACCTCAAAGCTAATGAAACTTTTGATTATACAATCAAAGAGAACGGCAACGATACCTCCGGTAAAGGCTACAAGCTTACAAAATCAGACGAAAGCGAAAGCATAAGCAGTGAAACTCTTTCAAACAGCGGTTTCACACTTAAAGATAATTATATAGCTGACTTTGACAACTCATTCAAGACCGGCAACGATATGAAGGTTAACGAGTCAACAAACAGCAGTAAGCTTAAATACACAACGAACTGGGAGCTTGTTAACAACAGAGTCGGTTCAACAATCAAAAGCGGTTCAACTACGAACTCGGAATTCAAGCTTGTAGATGACAAGGATGACAGTGCTTATGCACAGCTCCAGCTCAACTATACCAACAAGATAGTGACAGCACCTCTTGAAATTTCAAAGAATGTTGTTGATGAAGACGGTACAACCGATTACGATACAAATCAGCAGTTTACATTTGCGATTGCTCTCGACTTTGACGGCAAGGGTTCAACCTATGATTACAAGACCTATCCTCTTGAGTATAAGCTCAAAGAAAAGGGCGCAAGAGATTATTCAAGCACAGCTTACCGTACACCCTTGGACGGTTCGTTTACAATCAAAAAGGGCGAAAGCATTAAGCTTCTCAATATTCCTGTAGGTGCAACCTATAAGATTACAGAGAAAAATGTTATAGGTTATGTTCCCTACAAAGTAGGCGATCAGCCCTTCGACAAGGGTACATTTGTTGATACTCTCGCCGAAGCAGGAAATGCGCTTAAATTTATCAATAAGGTTAATCCTACAAACATTGCCATTTCGGTAAATAAGACTCTTGACGGTCAGGCTTACAGCGGCAGCAAGTTCGTTTATACATTGACAGGTCTTGAATCAATGGATACAGCAAAACAGGATGCCGACGGCAAACCTATCAAGACAAACAGCGCAAAAACAATTTCCACGAATTTGGAAACACCTGACAAAAACGGTAAGGTTGAATTCAAAGACCTCAAATTAGTCACTGCGGGTGTTTACAGATTTAAGATTACCGAGGCTCTTGCCGAAGGTGCAAATGCATCCGATTATAAAATGGATACAAACACCTGGCTTGCCGAGATTGAACTTCTTGAAAACGGTAAAGTAACACCGCCTAAGTATATTAAGGTTAGTAGCTCAGATATTAAAGACAAAACCGATGCTGAGCTTGCAGAATACTTCAACGATTCTACTTCTGTTAAAGAAAATGAAGCCCTGTTTGCAAATGAAACCACACACGGAAGAGCAACAGTAAACAAGAAGAATCAGACAGGCGGTAATGTAAGTGATACGGAATTTGCGGTGATGAAGGTATCTGATAAGGATATCTTTACTGCAGATGATATCAATACAATCATTAATGATGCCTCAATGAAAACTCATATGGCTTCTAAAAAGACAGACAGCAACGGTCAGGCTGTGTTTGACAATCTGACAATCTTCAAGGACGGTCAGGGCGAGTTTACAAAAACAAACGGTAAAGTTGTATGGAACGAAAGTTCCGACAATTATATAACAGGTACTTCAACATATCAGACATACTGTCTGTTTGAGTACAAACCGTCAGAGGGTTACACCCCGAACTACACACTTTCCTACTTCACACTCCCTGTTAAGGGTGAGTACAATGTTACATATAATTATGTTGACGGTGCAATCACAATGCCTTCGGCAAGCGGTGACGGAATGAACGGTTATGTTGTTCTCGGTGTATCGGTTGCAGGTCTTGCGGTGACAATGTTCACGGGTTACGCAATCTATTACGGAAAAGGTCGTAAAAAACGCAGAGCAGGACGCAGAAAGTAACCCAATATGATTTAACTTGTTAGAACAGGTGATTTTTTAATCATATGTTTCTTTCATAGAAAACCTCTTTGACTGCTACGGACACCGTTGTTAGCCGGTGTCTGCCATGCAGCCACCCCAACCCGTTTAACCATTCGGTTAGAATATAATTACATATATTAAATCAAACACAAAGGAGAAAGTAAAAATGAAAACTACAAAGAAAATCTTTGCAGCAGTTCTTGCAGTAATGATGATTGCTCTCATGATTCCATTCTCAGCAAGTGCAGCAGAGAGCTATTCAGCTACGTACAAACTTGCAGTTGATGCAAATGACACTGACAAAGTCGGTAATTACACATTCAGCTTCTTCAAGATTGCAAACCTCAACCTTACAACAGGTGAGTACTCATGTACTATCACCGACAAAGCACTTGAGGATGCTGTAAAGGGCACATACTCAGATGCAAAGTCACAGCAAATCATCACGGCTTGTGATAACCTCTACAAGACAGACAAAGCTGCATTCGGTACAGCTGCTACAACAATCAGCTTTTCTTCAACAGTTACAGAGGCTACTGCAACAGTAACAGACCCAGGTCTTTACTATGTATATTGTACTTCTAAGCCCGCTAAGGTAACAGGTGTTCAGAGCTCACTTGCTTCACTTCCTTACTTTGATGGTAAAAATTATGTTTCTGTTGACCAGACAGAGCACAACCTTGCTGAAAAGGTTTCAACAAGCTCAGTATCAGTTGACAAGAGTGCTGACAAGACATATGTAGGCGACAACGATAAGACTGTAACCTACACACTTACAGCTTCAACAGCAGGTTCAATCGACAACCAGCTAAAAACGTATGCAATCGTTGATACAATGGATGAAGGTCTTACATTCAACGAGAATTCAGTTGTAGTTAAGTACGACGGCGCAGTTGATGCTCTTGCTTTGGGTACAGATTACTCTATTGAAAAGAACTATACTTACACAGGCAAGAACGGTAAGGCAACTGCTACATTCGCAGTTGTATTCGAATCTGCTACACTTGAATCAAAGGATTTCTATGATGCCAAAACAGTTGTTGTTACATACACAGCTGATTTAAACGAAAAAGCTAAGCTCAACACACCTATCACCAACACAGACGGTCTTGTTTACGGCAACGATTCTGATACAAACTTTGAACCCGGTAAAAATTCACCTGATGTATTTACATACGGCATGAAGGTTGTTAAGGTTAACGGCAATGACACAACTCAGAAGCTTGCTGACGCTGAATTCCAGATATTCACAGACGCAGAAGCTAAAACACCTCTTATAGTTGACGGCAAGAAAGTAGTTGCTAAGACAGACGCTACCGGTGAGGCTACATTTGTTCTCGAAGGCACAATGACAACATTCAAGTTTGATGCTAAACAGACATACTATGCAAAAGAGATAGCAGCTCCTACAGGCTACAACCTCAACAGCTCAGTATTTACAGTAAGCATTGACAAGAGCAAGGAGTATACATTTGTAGGTAACATTGCAGACGGTGACAATGTTGCTGTTGCTAACTACCCTGTAACTGTTCCTAAGACAGGTGGTATGGGTACAATGATGTTCTATGTTGGCGGTGCAGCACTTATCGCTTGTGCAGGCGTTCTTCTCTTTGTTCTTAAGAGAAAGAAAGCAGCTAAATAATTAATCGAATATCTTTATCTTAAAATCTGTGATATGATATATGTAATTTTCAGGGGATGCGGCAACGCATCCCCGTTCTATTTTGGCTTTATTTAATGAATAATGAATAATTAAGGTGGCGGTGTTCCACACCGCATTTGTATATGCTAAAACCGCCTCCACCCGTCGCCAACGGTGCAAATTATATGTTAAATCAAATTTTATAAATGTTGCAAACCACCACAATGTTACGCTCGGGCGGAATATGTTTTGGCATTGCACAAACTATCTTCACGAACTGGGACTGCGGCACGCAGTTGCGATAAATAGTAAAATATAGTATAATAACAACGGAACAAAAACACGCAGAAAAGGAAATTTTTATGAAACGAAAGCTGTCAATTTTACTAATAGTTTTAATATTTGTTGCAGGAATCGGCATAATGAGCTATCCGCTTGTCAGCTCCGCAATTAATAACTATGTCAGTCGAAGCATGGTTAAGGAGTACACCAACAGGGTTGCCCAGATGCCGAGTGAGAAAACTCAAAAAATGTTTGAAGAGGCTGCTAAGTACAATAACAGCCTTTCAAATAATATGATAATTACCGACCCATTCGACGAAAAGGCTTTTCAGAAAATCGGCGCAAATTATGAGAAAACTCTCAATGTTGATGATAACGGTCTTATCGGCTATATTGATGTGCCGAAAATCAATGTTTATCTGCCGATTTATCACGGCACAAGCGAAGAGGTTCTTTCCAAAGGTGCAGGACATCTTCAAAATACTTCCCTGCCTGTAGGCGGTACAAGCACACATTCCGTAATTTCTGCCCATTCGGGTTATCCGGGCGAAACATTTTTCGATTACCTCACCGATATGAAGGTCGGCGATGAATTCTATGTTCATATCCTCGACAGAACGCTGAAATATGAGGTTGATCAAATCGAAGTTGTTCTCCCCTCGGAAATCAATTCCTTGCGAATTGTTGACGGTGAAGACCTTGTAACGCTCCTCACCTGTACCCCATACGGCGTTAATACTCACAGACTTCTCGTGCGTGGCAAGCGTGTCGATTATGACGATACAAAGTATATTGAAACGGGCGAGTCGCTTGCAAAATTTGATAACGGTTACATATTTTTTCTCGGTTACAAAATCCCTTATGCAGTCGCAATCGGCATAATTGTCGGCTTTGTTGCACTTGTTGTGTTTGTGGTTGTATTTCTGCTCAAGCGTAAAAAGAAGAAGTCAAACGGTGCAAAACGGCTGAGAGATGACTTGGCTGACGAAAATCAGAATGATTTGGACGGTGATTCCGATGATTAAAAAAATACTTACGGGTGTGGCAATAGCAATGCTCGTTGTCGGAATAGGTCTTGTCGCATTCCCCCCTATATCAAATTTTATCGGAACACAGATTTCAAACGGTGAGGCTGACGGCTTTGATACCCGTGTTGAAGAAGCTGAGGACGGCTCTTTTGAACAGGCGGTCAAGGACGGCAAGGTTGACGAAGAGGGTTACAAAATTGACAGGGACGGCAAGCGTACTTCCAAACAGCCCGTTGTTTTCAAGGCTGACCTCAACAGACTTTTCAATGACAGCGTTGCCTACAACAAAAAACTTGAAACAAACCAGTATGAAATGCTCCGCAACGATACCTATTCACAGGCTGCCGTCAATCTTGAAGATTACGGCATAACCGACGGCATTTACGGCTATGTTACCGCCGAAACAATAAATATGCGTCTGCCGATTTACCTCGGAGCGAACAGCTCAAATATGAGCTACGGTGCGGCACATATGAGTGCAACCTCATTGCCGATCGGCGGTAAGAATACAAACGCAGTCCTTGCAGGTCACACGGGATACATCGGTCGAATATTCTTTGACAACCTCCGCAACCTCAAAATCGGTGACAGGGTTTCAATCACAAATTATTGGGATACACTCAATTACAAGGTCGTTGAAACCAAAGTCAATAAGCCGAGCGAATCAGGCGACTGCTATTTGCAGAAGGACAGAGATTTGCTCACGATGTTTACCTGCATAAGTGACGGCAACGGCGGTTTTGACCGTTACTATGTAATATGTGAGCGTGCGTCATAATTTACAGCAGACTGCATCACGGTGCAGTCTGTTTTTTTGTTTAAAGACTAATTGTTTAAAACAGAAATGACCGAGTATTTTGTCTGTCATTTGTAATAGTTAATATTTGAAAAATACGCATATATTGCCGTAAATGCCGAATTTATTTTAAAATTATTGACATAAGAAAAATAGATTGCTAAACTTAGACAAGTATTAACAATTGAGAGGTATAATATGAAGTTGAATCTTCCAAAAAATTAAAAGTATTATTATTGGACTGTTATAGATTTGCTCGCTTCATCCACAGGCAAGCATTACAAATATGAGTTCAATAATACAAGCGGTGAAGATGCAACTGTTTTGCAGAAATATGTTGTCGGTTCGGACAGATAAACAATAAAAACGGAGGATAAACAATGAAAAATACAATTAAAAAAATAACTGCAATCGCAATGTGCGGTGTGCTTACCGTCGGTTCGGTTCTTATGACAGGTGCGGTAAGCGAGTATGAAGATCTCAAGGACTATGAAGTTACAGGTACAACGCAGAAAATCTCAAACAATCAGCTTTTTGTTACAACAACGGGATATACCGAAAATACGGCAAAGAATTTCGGGGCAATGTTCATATCAACGGATTATCAAAAGTACAGCGTGATGTTTAAGGACTGTATTGATGCACCGAAGTTTGTAAATCTCCCGAAAAATCAGGAATTTACTCGCCATATGATAACAGCGGATAATCGTTATTTTGGTAATACGGGTATGAAATTCAATTATGATTCAACAGGCGGAGAATATGTTAAGATAAGGATTAAACTCTCCGACTATTTTCCTGATGTCTTTAATGATGATGGCACAATGACCGGAAAACTCAGCGATGGCACATACAAGAATTTTGACTTTACATATGAGGATTTCGGTACAGACAGTAGCGGCAAACCTTGCTATGCAACCTCGGGCGCATATTTTGTCAGCGGAGGTGCGGTAACATCTTTTGTCCCCGATAAGAACGGCTATGCGGAGTTTTATATTTCAAGACAGCTTGGCGAGGATACGGGCCTTATAGCTTATAAATATTGCAGACTTAAAAACGGCGCAGAGTGTAAAACAACGATTGGTGGCAAATTGAACTGCCTGACTTGCGGTGATGCATATCCAGACGGAAACATTACGGTTGGAGATGCAACATCTGTTCAGAAATATGTTGTAGGTATTGTAAAATTCGGCAAGACTCAGCTTTTTAACAGCGATGTAAACCATGACGGCGAAATCAGTGTTGTTGACGCAACCTTGATTCAGAAGTATATCGTTGGGTTGAGTTAAATAAAAATTACATATAAAAGCAAATTGACGAAGTAATGGTACAATCTTTTTGTTAAGACAGATTATATATGTGTCGCAAATTACACACAACTTCCATAACATCGACTGATTTTGCGAAAACATAAAATTCAATCAAATCGGGCGTCCAATGAATGCCCCTGCTGATTAAACAAAAACAGTCGGGAAGACAATGCTTTGCATTTCGCAAGTTGTCTTTCCGACTTTAATTTTACATTTTTAGTTATAGAGTTCTGCTCGGGCATTTTATTTTCGCCCTTATAAATACTATCTGCACGAATTGGGAACGGCGGCTCGCCGTTAGTGTCTGTATTCATTTAAGATATCGTCAATTTCGCTTTCGTTCGGATCTTGCTTTCTGTCAATACCGGAAAGGTACTTGTCATAATCAAAATCGTCGTCATCTGCTGTTTCGGTTTTCTGCGGTGCAGGCGACGGTCTGCGTGCAGGCTTGCGTTCCTGTCTGTAAGGCGCTTTTCTTTCGGACTTTTTGCTTGATGAAGTCATGTTCTCAAGCTCTTCCTTTTCACGGCGCTTTGCCTCAAGGAGCATTTCCTCTGCTTCTTCCTGTTCTGCCTTTTCTTTCTGACGGCGCTTGTCACCGAAAGCAAGGTCGCCGAGGAAAAGTCCGAAAATTCCGGCAACAAGATAAACTACGAGGAGAATAAGGTTTGTTGAAAGTGTGCCAGAAGAAAATCCGCCGTTGTAGATGAGCATACTCGGAAGATAAATAATCGGCGCAATGAGAGCAAAGAGAAAGTCAAGTCCGTGTTTTGAGCAGTAGTGTGCCGAACAGCCGATTGCTGTAATCGGGAACACAAAGTCATATGCAACGGGTGAAAACTTCTGCATTGCGCCCGGAATAAACACAAGCGGCAACAGCATATAAACAAGCAAAATTATTACCGCATAGGGAACATATTTTTTAACCATATCTGTCATAACGGTTAATCTCCAATCTTTGAAATTTTATTTTAAATCATGCATATTTATTATACATTGATACACTTCAAAAAGCAAGAAATATTATACCGAGTTACCAGGCTGTTACAGAGAATAATGTAAAATGTTTGCAAAGTGGATTTTTAGCGGATAAATCCGTTGACATCGGACATAAAAAAGAATAAAATAAATATGTACGGGCTTTTGCCCGAATTTAAATGCGAATGAGGTGAAAACTTAATGGACGCAGACGGTAATAAAGGCGCTGTACCCGGGCGAAGTTGCAACAGAATGTGCGCTTGTGCGTTCATTTTGTTTTATTGATTTTGCTTTGTATTTTTATTTTAATTTGAATTGATTTAATTTAATACTCAGGGTGACACCGTCTTTACTTCCAATTGAATTAAAAAGGAGGAAAAGATGATGGAACAGGTTAACGTAACCCTTACCGAAACTATCAAATTGCTGCTTGATGACAAAAAGTTCAGCACTTTGCGGGACATTTTGATTACGATGAAACCGTTTGACATTGCTGCGGTTTTTGAAAATCTACAGGATGAAAAAATGCCGATTCTGTTTCGTATTCTGCCAAAGGAGCTTGCGGCGGAAACCTTTGTCGAAATGGATGACGAAACTCAGGAATTCCTTATCCACGGCTTCAGCGACAGCGAACTGAAAGAGGTTGTCGATGAGTTATTTGTCGATGACGCCGTTGACCTTATTGAGGAAATGCCTGCCAATGTTGTAAAGCGTATTTTAAGACAGGCCGACAAGGATATGAGAAAGCAGATTAACGAGCTTTTAAAATATCCTGAGGACAGCGCAGGCTCGATTATGACAACCGAGTTTATTGTGCTTCGTCCCGATATGACGGCTGAAATGGCTATTAAAAGAATCAGAAGAACAGGTGTTGACAAGGAAACAATCTACACCTGCTATGTAACCGATGCCAACAACAAGCTTATCGGTATTACCACCGTAAAAGACCTTTTGCTTGCCGAAGATGACGAGCTTGTAAAGTCGATTATGGAGGAAAATGTTATCTCGGTAACTACTCTTGCCGATCAGGAGCAGGTTGCCCAGATGTTCTCAAACTATAACTTCCTTGCTCTTCCTGTTGTTGATAACGAAAACCGACTTGTCGGTATCGTAACAATTGACGACGCTATTGATGTTATTCAGGAAGAGGCTACCGAGGATATCGAAAAGATGGCAGCCGTATTGCCGTCTGACAAACCGTATATGAAAACAAGCGTTTTCGGTCTGTACAAAAAGAGAGCGCCGTGGCTGCTTATACTCATGCTTTCGGCAACCTTTACAAGTGCGATTATCTCATCATTTGAGGCTGTGCTTGCAAATGTTTTGATTCTCTCATCGTTTATCCCGATGATTACGGGTTCGGGCGGTAACGCAGGTTCTCAGGCGTCGGTTTCCGTAATCCGTGCATTGTCGCTCGGTGAAATTCATTTCAGGAGCATTTTCCTTGTGCTGTGGAAAGAATTCAGGGTGTCAATTCTTTGCGGTATTACCCTTGCGGCGGCAAACTTTGTAAAACTGCTTTTGTTTGATCTCAACGGTCAGGAAAACGCATTTATGATTGCCCTTGTAATTTCGCTTACGCTTGTCGGCACAATTATTACTGTCTCTTATACACATCTCCGAGCCCACGAGACCGTACTAGATCTCGT
>ENA-OXWW01000028-OXWW01000028.1-human-gut-metagenome-genome-assembly--contig:-NODE-28-length-14720-cov-4.049028_pt1 | contig 14720 bp, 9 predicted proteins | sample MGYA00244694_ERZ652731 | MGnify/ENA primary metagenome ERZ652731 (study PRJEB26926, sample SAMN06164421) | human gut metagenome | biome: ENVO:00009003; feature: ENVO:2100002; material: ENVO:00002003... | reverse complement strand
GGCTCGGAGATGTGTATAAGAGACAGAAGCTGTACTATGTCGGGGCCAAGGCAAAGCAGTCAGGTCAGATGCAGGGGGAACTAATTGCCGATTATATAAAGAATAATCCGGGTGTGGATAAAAACGGTGATGGCAGGATACAGTACGTCATCCTGGAGGGAGAGATGGGACATCAGGATGCCATCGTCAGGACAGAGAGTGTGACAGAGAGCATGAAGAATGACGGTATTCAGATAGAAAAGCTGAGCTGTCAGATAGCAAACTGGAATCGTGCTCAGGCGCAGAACCGTATGACACAGCTTATAGGTCAGTATAAAAACAGCATAGAGCTGGTTATAGCAAACAACGATGCAATGGCACTAGGAGCGATAGATGCATACGAAAAGCTTGGTGTGACGGAGTCGAATGTACCTGCATTTTTTGGAGTGGACGGCACAGACGATGGGCTTGAAGCAGTGCAGCAGTCGAAGCTTGCGGCAACAGTCTATAATGACAAGGAGGGACAGGCAAGGGCTATGGCTCAGCTTGCCTATCTGGCAGCCACCGGGGGCAGCATGAAAAACATAAAGTTTGAGGACAAAAAGTATGTTTATCTGCCGTATGAGAAGGTGACCCATGACAATGTAAATGAATTTGTGAAGGATGAACAGTGAGCTTATTTATGTTCGTTCCTCCACTCCCTCGGAGCCACTCCGTAGATATTTTTAAAGGCGCGTGAGAAATGAAGCTGATTTTCGTATCCAACGGCAGAACCAACATCTGCGATGGATAAGGAGGTCAGCTTTAAAAGCTCTGTGGCCTTTATCATACGATAATTCATGAGAAATTCCTGAGGTGAATGTCCAACGGAATTTTTGAAAATTTTGCCCAGATAGCTTCGGTTTATGCCGCAGACTCTGGCAATATCTTCGATTGATATATCATTCTGAAAATTCTGCTCGATATAATTCATTGCTTCTTTTATATAAAAATCACTCATTTTCCCACCTGGAACGAGTTTTGATGATTTGGCTGACTGCATCAGATAATCCAGAAAAAGGTACATATGCCCAATCAGGTGATACGGTGATTCTGAGGGGTGCCTTGTGATGTAGAGCATTTCCTCAACAAGCTTTTCGCGGATATCCTTTGAGTGTGTGTGATATACAGGATTATTTTTGGTAAGCTCTGTTGTGGTGAGAGCCTCCTTGACGCGCAGACCGTCAAACTCAATCCATATGTATTCCCAGGGAAGCTTGTCATCTGCGATATAGGTATTTATCTGGCCGGGAAAAATCAGAAAGCCCTGCCCGCTTTTTATGTTGTAGGTTTGTGTAATGCCCTTTGCATTATCGGCCATCAGAGTGCCGGTGCCGGACAGTACATAGTGGAATAGATAGTGGTTTCTTGTGGCAGGACCAAATGAGTGTCCCGGTTCGCACTGCTCGTGGCCGAACTGGTACATACACAAATCTATGAAATTTACATTTGGAAAAATATTGAAGGAAAGTTTGTCCATGTGAGTCACTCCTTATTGATTAATACTATAAATATACCCTTATGCGACATTATATGCAATTATAGCATGTTTTATAGCATATTGGTATAAAAAAGCAAAAATAAAGGTATTTATTGTATGCATAATGGTATGTTATAATCGGTTTATCAGGAAAAAGAGCAAATAAAACAGAAAAGGAGTGAAAAAATATGGCAAAAAGAAAGATTTGTCAGGCTATGGCGGTTGTGCTGGCACTCGGAATGTGCACGACAGGACTGACCGGATGTGGAAATGAAAAGCGGGCGGACGGAAAAACTGAGATTGAGGTGGTTTCTTATAAGCCGGAGGCTGTTAAGGCTTTCGAGAAGATTGAGAAGCAATTTAATGAGACTCACGATGATATTCATCTGACTATCTCATCTCCGAATGAGGCTATGACTATTTTAAAGACACGCTTCATCCGTGAGGATTATCCGGATATCATTGCAATAGGTGGAGATATCAATTATTCAAATTTCCTGGATGCAGATTTGTTTGAGGATATCTCAGATCTGGATGTAGTGGACACTGTAAAAGAGGCATATCTGGATATGGACAAGGAGCTTGAGTTCATTCCAAAGGATGGCACCTATGCACTTCCTTACGCCGCAAATGCAGCAGGAGTGCTTTACAACAAGGATATGTTTGCGGAGAATGGCTGGAAGGTGCCTACAACCTGGAGTGAGTTTACAGCACTGTGCGATGAGATAAAGGAAAGCGGAACACTTCCTTTGTATCTGGGCTTTAAGGATACATGGACATGTCTGGCACCGTGGAATGCTCTTGCAGTAGGTCTTTGTGATTCAGACACCTGTAATCAGGTAAATATGGGAAATACGACATTTGAGGAGGCATATTCTCCGGTTGCCGACAAGATACGCACATTACTTGATTATGCAGAGGACAATCCATATGCTTACAGCTATAATGACGCATGTACAGCCTTTGCCAGAGGTGAAGCTGCCATGTACACGATAGGAAGCTATGCTATTCCTCAGATTAAGTCGGTTAATCCTGATATGAATATCGGTTCATTTACTTTCCCGGCAAATGATAATGAGGCTGACAATGTGTTAAATTCAGGAATAGATTTACAGTTTTCAGTTATGAAGGCCTGCAAAAATAAGGAAGCAGCATACGAGGTGCTTGAATATCTGTACAGCGATGAGACAATTCAGACATATCTGGATGACCAGGGCGGAATTGCCTGCAAGGATGGAGATTTCGCAATACCTGATACACTGGAGGATATGCAGGAGTATATAAAGGACAACCGTATGTCGGATTATCAGGATCATCATTATCCAAGTGAGATGAGCGTGGATGCCATGATTCAGACATATCTGCTTGACACAGGCGACAATGCAAAGGAGAAGTTCTTAAAGAAATTTGATTCAGACTGGAAGCGTTACAACAGAGATCTGATTCGTGAAGTACAGGATTACCAGAAGGAACAGGAGGATGCAAAATGAAAAAGAAAATGTCAAATAGAGACAAGACATTCTGGGCAGTTGTGATACCTGTTGTGGTTTTATTTTTCGCATTCAACACACTGCCGATGATAAAGGGTGTGATTTACAGCTTTACAAACTACAAGGGCTATGGCTCATATGATTATGTCGGACTTAGAAACTATACAGACCTGTTTACCGACGCCAGAGTCGGAAAGAGCTATCTGTTTACCTTTAAATATGCGATTGCAGGAACCGTACTTGTAAATGTATTAAGCCTTGTAATGGCAGTTGCGTTAAACAGCAATATCCGCGGCAAGAGTGCATTAAGAGGTGTTTATTTCGTACCGAATATCCTTGGCGGACTGGTTATTGGTTACATTTTCAGCTTTATTTTTACATATATTCTGCCGGTAGTAGGAAATACCTTCAACATCGGTTTCTTACAAAACAGTATTCTGGCGAGTGAAAAATATGCATGGATTGGTGTGCTGATTGTCGGAGTATGGCAGGCGGTTGCCATGAATACCATCATTTATATATCAGGACTTCAGACAGTGCCTGAGGATGTTTACGAAGCCAGCATGCTCGACGGAGCAGGCAAATGGAAGCAGTTCTGGAAGGTTACATTTCCACTCGTTATGCCATTTGTTACAATCAATCTGGTGCTCAGCACAAAGAACTTCCTCATGGTATTTGACCAGATTATGTCATTGACAAAGGGCGGCCCGGCGCAGAGCACTGAGTCAATCTCATACCTGATTTACAGAAATGGTATGGATGGAGGACAGTTTGGCTTCCAGAGTGCAAACGCAGTAATTTTCTTTGTTGTAATTGTGGCTATTTCACTATTCCAGATGGGCGTTATGAATAAGAAGGAGGAACAGTTATAATGAAAAAACAAAAATCAAACTGGGTACTTACCATCGTTTTAATATTGGGAACCTTAACCGTATTTTTCCCGCTGTATATGGCTGTTATCATTGCCTTCAAGAAACCGAGTGAGATGACAAATGATGTCGCAGGAGCTCTTTCATTCCCTTCAAAGTGGAGCTTTTCAAACTTCACAGAGGCTATGAAGGTGACTGATTTCTGGCATTCTCTCGGAAACAGCTTACTTATCACTATTGTGACCATTGTTCTCGCAATCCTTATCCATTCGATTGCAGGATATGTTATCGGACGAGGCATGGCAAGGAAAAAGAGCTTCCGTTTCATATATCTTTACATTGTAAGCGGTATGTTTGTGCCATTCTCAATTCTCATGATGCCTCTTGTAAAGCAGACTGCGCAGATGGGACTTGGAAACAGGGCAGGAGTTATCATTTTATATCTTGTATTTTACATGCCAATGAATGTATTATTATATAGTGGATACTTGAAAAATATCCCTATGGCACTTGAGGAGGCTGCAGACATCGATGGCGCAAGTACATGGACAACATACTGGAGAGTTGTATTTCCTATGATGAAGCCTATGCATGCGACAGTAGCCATCCTGACAGCACTCGGTACCTGGAATGATGTCATGACACCGCTTGTCATCATGTCAGGAACAGGACAGAATACACTGCCGCTGGCACAGCTGAATTTCCAGACACAGTTTGGAACCAACTACAATCTGGCATTTGCATCATATATTCTGGCTTTGATACCGATACTTATATTCTATATAATCTGCCAGAAGCAGATATTAAACGGTGTTGCAAACGGTGCAATCAAGGGATAATTTTTAAACACTATTTTAACAATAATATGAGGTGATTTTATGGCAATTATATTTAATCCAAACAAGAAAATTTTTACTTTACAGACAGCTCACACCACATATCAGATGCAGGTGGACAGACTGGGCTATCTGCTGCATCTGTACTACGGAGCAAAAAGCACATGTGATATGGACTATGTGCTGACATATGCTGACAGAGGCTTTTCAGGCAATCCTTACGCAGCAGGCATGAACCGTACATATTCGCTTGATACGCTGCCACAGGAGTATCCGACACTTGGCACAGGCGATTTCAGAAATATTGCGCTTGATATCAAAAACGAACAGGGCACTGAGAGTGTTGAGCTTCTTTATAAGAGTCATGAAATCAGAGACGGAAAATACGCTCTAAAGGGACTTCCGGCAGTGTGGGCATCTGATGATGAAGCGCAGACTCTTGAAATAGTTCTTGGCGATGATATCGCAGGCGTTGAGGTGCATCTGCTTTATGGTGTGCTTGAGGCTTGTGATGTCATCACAAGAAGTGTGCTCATTAAAAATACAGGCAGTGGGAATATTACAATTGAAAAGGCTCATGCTGCCTGCCTGGATATGGTTTACGGAGACTATGATGTGATCAGATTCTACGGTAAGCATGCCATGGAGCGCAATCTTGAGCGCACACACTTAGGACACGGCACACTTTCATTCGGAAGCCGCAGAGGAACCTCGAGCCACCAGTACAATCCGGCGGTTATTCTCGCACAGCGCGATACTACAGAAAATGCAGGAGACTGCTATGGTATGCTTTTTGTATATAGTGGCAACTTCTCATGTGAGGCAGAGAAGGATCAGATTAACCAGACACGCCTTTTAATGGGGCTTTCCGATGAACTGTTTTCATATCCGCTTGCGGCAGGAGAGACCTTTACAGTGCCTGAGGTGATTATGTCATACTCGGCAGACGGTTTCTCACAGCTTTCCAATCAGTACCACACCTGCATCAGTGAGCATGTGTGCAGAAGCAGATTTGCACATGAGGTAAGACCGGTGCTCATCAATAGCTGGGAGGCTGCTTACTTTGACTTTACAGGCGATACGATAGTAGACCTTGCAAAGGAGGCCGCATCACTGGGCATAGATATGGTGGTCATGGATGACGGCTGGTTTGGAAAGAGAGATGATGATAATTCATCACTCGGAGACTGGTTTGTGAATGAGAAAAAGCTTGGCGGAACGCTTTCAGAGCTCATCGACAGAGTGCATGCACAGGGAGTGAAATTTGGAATATGGATTGAGCCTGAGATGGTGAATGAGGATAGTAATCTGTATAGAGAGCATCCTGACTGGGCTATCCAGATTCCGGGAAAACTTCCTGTACGCTCAAGAAACCAGCTTATTTTAGACTTTTCGAGAAAAGAAGTCAGGGACAATATTTTCGATCAGATCTGTGCAGTGTTTGACCAGGGAAAAATCGACTACGTGAAGTGGGATATGAACAGAAGCATGGCTGATGTGTATGCAGGAAATCTTGCATACGACTATGTGCTTGGAGTGTATGATTTTATGGAGCGTCTGGTGACAAGATATCCGGATATACTTCTTGAGGGCTGCAGCGGTGGCGGTGGACGATTTGATGCAGGCATGCTCTACTACAGTCCACAGATATGGTGCAGTGACAATACAGATGCAATAAACCGTACAAGAATACAGTATGGCACATCGTTCTTCTATCCGGTATCATCCATGGGAGCGCATGTATCGGCAGTGCCAAATCATCAGACAGGCAGAGTGACAAGCCTTAAAACAAGAGGCATCACAGCCATGGCAGGAACCTTTGGCTATGAGCTGAATCCGGCCCTTCTGTCGGATGAGGAAAAGGAAGAAATCAGAGAGCAGATCAAGACCTTTAAGAAGTATGAGATGCTTATAAATGAGGGCACCTACTGGCGCCTTACAAGCCCATTTGAGGATGAGGTGGCTGCGTGGATGTCTGTCTCAAGGGCAAAGGACAGGGCACTTGTGAGCGTGGTTCGTCTGTATGCAGAGGCAAATGCGGCAGCATGCTATGTGAAGCTTAAGGGCTTGGAGTCTGATGCAGTATATATTGAGGAAAATACCGGCAGGCAGTACACAGGTGCAGCACTGATGAATGCCGGAATACCGCTTCCGTTTGCCGTAAAGGAGTATGAGGCATATCAGTTTTCATTTATCAGGCTTGATGAGGCAAAGAAGCTGTATGATGAGATAAAGAAGGTGTGCGGCAATCTAAAATTAAATGAGGCTGACACTGCAGATAGTGCTTCTGATAACCGTATTGTAATAAGCATCTACGGCGGCTCAGGCTCAGGAAAGACAACGATTGCAGCAGCCCTGCAGCAGTATTTCCTTAACGATAATACAGCCTGCTATGTGCTGACCGGGGACAATTATCCACACCGTATCCCGATGAGAAATGACGAGGAGCGCCTTAATGTGTATAACGAGTCCGGCGAGGATGGCTTACGTGGATATCTTGGAACACCTAAGGAGATTGACTTTGACAGGATTAACAAGGAGCTTTCAGAGTTTAAGGCAGGAAAAGATATAATTGAGATAAAGCATATGGGCCGCGAGGACGGTGATATCTCATATGACGAGACTGATTTCACAGGAATTAAAGTGCTCATCCTGGAGTGGACCCATGGAGGAAGCGAATACCTTAAGGGTGTTGATATACCTGTATTTCTGGAGAGTTCGCCTGAGGAGACTAAGGCGCGCCGCATTAAGAGAGGACGTGACGAAAACGCCGCAAGCCCTTTCATATGCCGCGTGGTAGAATTGGAGCAGGAAAAGCTTGATTTACAGGGTAAAAATGCGCGTATCGTAGTTGGAAAGGATGGCAAAGTCTATGAACAATAAACCTATGCTTAATGCATATCCTGACAGTCTGGGAGGTAAGCTTTCCGATATCGCAGCGCTGCTAAAAAAGAAGGAAATGCAGGACACATTTTCATCATTTTATATTCTGCCAAGTCTGTATCATTCGGATTTGGACCGCGGATTTTCGGTCGTGGACTACAATCTGAATGAGGAGCTTGCGACAATAGAGGATTTATCGCAATTGAAGGAGCTGGGGATTGACTTAAAGCTTGACTTTATTTTAAATCATGCTTCAGCACAGTCACCACAGTTCAAGGATCTTGTGGAAAAGGGCGATGAGTCGGAGTACCGGGATTTTTTCATAGACTGGAACAAGTTCTGGGAAGGTCATGGAGTCATGACGGACGAGGGCTACATACAGCCTGATGAGTCATGCTTAAAGCAGATGTTTTTCAGAAAGCCGGGGCTTCCGATTCTCATGGTTGAGTTTCCGGATGGACGAAGGGTGCCATACTGGAACACATTTTACCAGGAGGTGCATGGCAGAGATTATCTGGGACAGATGGATTTAAATATAAAGTCCGAAAAGGTATGGGACTTTTATCGTGAAACACTTGAAAAAATAGCATCCTATGGTGCGGCTATTGTGCGGCTCGATGCATTTGCCTATGCGCCTAAGGCACCGGGGAAAAAGAATTTCCTGAATGACCCTGAGACCTGGGAATTTCTACAGCAGATCCATGAGCTTGCAGCTCCGCTCGGGCTGACTCTGCTGCCTGAAATACATGCGGCATATGAGGAGAAAATATACAAAACCCTTGCAGATAAGGGCTATGCCACATATGATTTCTTTTTACCGGGACTGGTAATTGATGCGATTGAGAACAGGAGAGCAGATTACATTGCCAAATGGGCGCGTGAGGTTGTGGATGATAAAATCTCCACTGTCAATATGCTTGGCTGCCATGACGGCATACCTCTTCTGGATTTAAAGGGTCTGCTTCCGGAGGATGATATTCGTTCGCTTATAGATTTGATTGTATCTCGTGGCGGCATGGTCAAAAATCTTCACGGACAGAAGAATATATATTATCAGGTGAATGCCACATATTACAGTGCGCTTGGTGAGTCTGACAGCAAAATGCTTCTGGCCCGTGCTATTCAGATGTTCATGCCGGGCAAGCCGCAGGTATGGTATCTGGATCTCTTTGCAGGCAAAAATGACCATGAGGCAGTAAGACGCGCAGGAGAATCAGGACACAAGGAAATCAACAGGACAAACCTTAGTGCCTCCGATATCGGGGAGGCACTAAAAAAGGATGTTGTTGCAAAACAGCTTGAGCTGCTTCGCATGAGAAATACCCATAAGGCGTTTGAGAAGGGAGCTGTCATCACAGTAGCAGGAGAAGGACCAAAGCTCTCAATCCGCTATGATAACGGTGAAGCATATGCGCTTCTAACGGTGGATTTTGAAGCCGGAGCGTATGAGATAGAGCTGAGCTGATTTGTGTATTACTTATATGAAGCAGTTAGAATATATTTATCATAAAAGATGCGATATCAAAAAGGAACCGGATTTTCCGGTTCCTTTTTTGCTGCGTAGAATTATTAACATTCCAGTATTTATCAGCTGTTAAGTATGTGTAAACGATTTCATGAATTAGCTTTGAAAACCTGTACTTCTGGTGTTTATATTGCACTCAAGCAAACGAGCTACAGCCGTTGCTGGAAGAAGCAAAAGAAGTGGATGGCTCATAGAGGATAATAAAGAAAGAGAGGTTCATGATGTTAAATGTCATGGACCTCTCTTTCTTTAGGGGAAAATTATAAATGTTTCAAATAATTTTCTACATTCTGATACTCAACGCCATTTTCCATGACGGAATCTTCACCACGATAGAGCACACATCGCTTGGTAATCTGGCCAAATCTCTGACTTGTTTGATTCAGTTTCTCTTCGTCAACTAAGAAGCGGGCTTGCATTGGAACAATTTTCGAGCTGTGTTTTATTTCGTAGCATTCACATGTATTGAGTTTAGCATCGTAAATTACCATATCGTATTCGCCGACAGCAAATTGCAATTTGAAAACACGTTGATGCCTTTTAGCCGATTTGAATGTTTCTAAAAGTACGATGTCTTCCATCATACGACCACGCACTTCTTCCAAAATACGTTCAGAAACTAACATTTTTTCGTGCTCGCTCAATGTAGAGAATAATTCATCTTTTGTCAAAGAATGAACCAATGCCTGTGCCTGGCAATAACGCATGCCTGGTTGCGTGAATAAAATATTCTCTAGTGGTTCGGCACTTGGAATTACCGTTTCTCGTGGAACGTCAACAATCAGGTCAAGTGCTTTCAAATATTCTTTGATTTCCTCTATGTGAGCATTTGTAATACCAATAGATTGTTCTTCTTTATTGTGAATCTCCAACATATCCATTAATCGTTTGGTTACTGCTTCTGTATCGATTTTATCCAAAATATCTGTACGCTGTTTGGGATTACGATCTCTTCGCAAAACATCAGCAGCTGAACCCAAATCATGAGATTTGAATTTGTCGGTCAGAATACGAATAAGGAAACGATGATTCATATCCTCAATGATTCGATTGATAGCACCTGTTAGTTCACCTGCCTCATAGAGTGATTGGAGATGACGGAAATATCCTCCGTCTTGACAACAACTCAGGGAGTGCTGGATATTTTTACAGATTGCGGTATCGATATAACGCCGTGTGGATTCGTCATCACGGAACGAAGCATCCTCTGAAATAACGTCTTTATCATCAAAATCCAGTTCTCCTGCACGAAGTGTGCCGCCATAGCGAATATACTCGTCAATACTGTCGATACCGAGTAAACGACTATGTTCACGGAATGGAATAAAGGTAGTGTGAATCGTAACAGCTCGATCATAAAGTTCCTGATGAAGCGCAAACCAAAAGCCAAGAGAATCTGTTCCGGATAAAACAATTTTCATACCTTGTGCAGCGTAGATATCAGAGAATAGTGCTGCTGAATCAATAAAGTCGGGCATTAGGGTTACTTCGTCAATAAAAACATATTCATATCCCAGATCAAGGAGTTTGCCCAAATCACGATTCATCGCTGCCATGGTATCGCTCCCTTTTGCTTTGATGTATGCTGATTTTGCGGACTGTGATGGAGTCATTCCTAAAACAGCCTGACGCAGCATTGTTGTCTTTCCTGTTCGTCGCAGACCAAATACCAAGCATACACGATCTGTTTCCTCACTGTTTAAATATGCCTGTAACTGTCTGAAACAATCACGTTTTCCCCAGTTTTTTACACCTTTTGTCAGTGCCAGAAGACGTTCTCCGATAATGACAGAAGTTTCAAAATCTGTAGATTTAGATGGATCAATAGAACTGTGTTGTTTCAGTTCTTTCAATTCTTCTTGAAGCTGTTTGCGCCTTTCAACACCTGCAAAAATTTCTTCGCGTTCGTTCTTTTTAATGTACTTGCTTTTGCTTTTTCCATTCTCTGTCCATTGCAGATAAGGCTGCTCTTTGCCGTAAATTTTCTTCATGTTGATAGAACCTTGTGGTAAGGCTGCTATCTCGTTTTCTAATTCATAAATTCGTTTGTAGATATCCATAATATCACCCCGTTTCTTACAATCTATTATAACCCATTTTGAGTGAAACATCAATGGGTTATAATGGGTTATAACGTCAAAAAATGTGGAAGTGAAACGACTACTTTTTTGTCGTGAACAAAAGATTGTGAAATCAAGATGGATAAAGTATAATAATCATAAGTTATTTTTCTGGGAACTATGCGTATTGTTGTAAAAAACAACGGCATTGTAGTATAGTTAAAATGTATTGATAAGCCGGAAGAGCTGCTGCAGATATAAGAGGTAACAATATGGAATACGAACACATAACCCACTCCTTCGAGCCTGTCTATGATGAAAACAGCCGCATACTGATCCTCGGCACTCTGCCGTCCGTTGCATCAAGGGAAAACAATTTCTATTACGGACACAAGCAGAACCGTTTTTGGAAGCTGCTTGCGTATCTGTTGGATGAACCGGTGCCGGAGACGATAGATGAGAAGAAATATATGCTGTTTAAAAACCACATAGCCATATGGGATGTGATACAAAGCTGTGATATCAAGGGTTCGAGCGACAACAGCATCAAAAACGTCAGACCGACAGATATAAGGAAAATCCTTGAAACAGCCGATATAAAACAGGTATATGCAAACGGAAATAAAGCAGGGGCGCTTTATAAGAAATATCAGCTTCCTCTGACAGGTATGGAGGCAGTCACACTGCCGTCCACAAGCCCTGCAAATGCGGCATGGTCATTTGAAAGGTTATGCGAAGCATGGACACGGATACTTGCAAACCTTTAGAGATTTATATATAGAGGTAAAATTTACTTATGAAAACAATAGAATTTGATACACATTTTTACAAAAAGCTGTGGACACTCATGGTTCCGATAATGGTGCAGAATCTGATGTTGGCGCTGGTGGCGGTGGCAGATGCTTTCATGCTCGGAGGACTGGACCAGAACTATATGTCAGCGGTTTCGCTTGCCACACAGATACAGTTCATCCAGAACATGTTTCTATCAGCAGCTACAGCAGGGCTTGCAATACTCGGAGCACAGTATTGGGGCAAGCAGGACATAAAGGCGCTCGATGATATATTCGCTCTTGCAATCAGGATATGTGGCATAGTATCGGTGCTGTTTTTCGTGGCATGTGCATTTTTCCCACGATATCTGATGCTTATTTTCACAAACGAGCCGGTGCTTATAGATTATGGTGTAAGCTACCTTAAAATAGCTTCTTTTTCATATTTATTAACAGGTTTTTCGCAGTGTTATATAGTCATGATGAAGATATCAGAGCACGCGGGTACTGCGGCGGCAGTCAGCTCAATTACAGTGCTTATAAACATAATACTCAATGCCATATTTATCTATGGTGCATTTGGCATCGAGAGCATGAATGTGAGGGGAGCGGCACTTGCCACACTCATATCAAGAGTAGTGGAGCTTATGCTTTCAATCACATTTTCGTACAGACCGGGATATATCAGGCTTAAAATTAGAGAGCTTTTTGCAAGGAACAAGGAGCTGTCAGCAGATTTTATGAAGTGCTCCGGACCGATTCTCGGAGCAAGCCTTGTATGGGGAATAGGCTTTACATCGTACTCTACATTTATGGGACACATGGGAACAGATGCGGCAGCGGCCAACTCCGTCGCAGCGGTTGTGCGTGATATCATTTGCTGTCTCAGTGCAGGTATATCAAGTGCAGCAGGCATTATGATAGGAAATGAGCTTGGCGCAGGGAATTTAAAGCGTGGAAAAGCATATGGCATCAGAATGGCAAAGCTGTCATTTTTGTGTGGAGCTGTTATGACAGTGCTTATGGCGGTTTCAGCACCGGTGATTTTACATTTTGTAAAGCTCACACCGCAGGCTGCAGAGTATCTGAAGCAGTTATTCGGTGTACTTGCCTTCTACATGATTGGACGATCGGTAAATGAAATCATCATAAACGGTGTCTTTGGTTCGGGAGGAGATACGATGTTTGATATGTACTCTCTTGCTGTTACGATGTGGGGCATAGCAATACCGCTTGCAGTTGCAGGCACATATTTTTTGAACTGGCCGGTGGTTGTGGTATATGCGTGCACCTGCGTGGATGAGGTTGGAAAGATACCGTGGACACTCATACATTTTAAAAAATACAAGTGGGTAAAGGATTTGACAAGATAATGGAAAATGTATGAAAACAAGCGTGTGCACAGGGAGTAGGTCGGTTATCGGCTTAATAAAGCGAGATGACGGATTGCCTGTCAACAATCTCAACATCCATAATCTCACCTAAATTACTGTCTGATTCATTGTCATGTATTTTCTTTAGGAGAAGCTCGGTTGCAAGCCGGGCTTTTTTTGGTACATTTTGTGATACCGATGTAAGCTTCGGTACGGTGTACTGGCATAGATTCAAATTATCATAGCCTATGACAGATAAATCAATCGGGACACGGTAACCGCCGAGACGCGCACCCTCCATGATGCCGATAGCACATATATCGGCAGTTGTTACCACTGCTGTGATTGGTGACTTGCTGCCTGCAATGGCACGGCCGGCTTCGATACCGCCCTCATATGAAGGTGGATAGCTGAAAATATATTCAGGACGGAAAGGAATATGACTGTCCTCCAAAGCTTTTTTGTATCCGTTAAAACGTTTGGTGAGGACGATATTTCCCTCATAATCAGCTACAAATGCAATCTCGGTGTGCCCGTGATTTATCATATATTTGGTCGACAAATATAAGCCCTTTTCATCATCAGATATTACATTTATGAGATTAGGGTGAGAGTAATTGCTGTCAAAGGCAGCAATAGGGCAGTTGGCTGCATCCATCAGCTTTTCAAGATTTTGGGCAGAGGTGGGGAAAACCAGAATCATCCCATCGACATTCCAGTTCTTAACCAAAGATAATATGTCTGAGCTTCTGGATACTGATTGAAGCATGGTGAAGTATCCGTTTTTGTGAAGCTCTGTTTCTATTGTACCAATCATTGTACTGACATATGGGTTCTCAAAATAATTGTATCCTGAAGCATATTCTTTCTCCTCTAAGAATGTAACAACTCCGATAATGTGTGAGGAATTGTTTGAAAGACTTCTTGCGTTCATATTCGGAACATAATTATATTCCTCTATAATTGAATTGATTTTATCCCTTGTTTTCTGTGAAACACGGCTTGTCTTTCCGTTGATTACGTTTGAGACGGTCATTGTGCTCACACCTGCCATTTCGGCAATATCCTTAAGCGTCATATTAAACTCCATTCTATTCAGTATTATAATTTTTTTACTATAAAGTTTATACATAAACCACAATAAGTTTGAACATAAACAATGATGAGTTTATACATAAACCGAATATGATTCAAAATATGGGTTTATAAATTATCTTAAGTATACATTTTTATTTTGCAAATAGCAATCGGTTTTTGCAAATATTTAGACAAAACCCTAATTTACATGTAAAAATGCACAAAAAACATATGAAAATAATATGAAAAGTGATAAAAAAACAAAAAACTATTGACGAATGTATAAGGCTGTCTCTTATACACATCTCCGAGCCCACGAGACCGTACTAGATCTCG
>ENA-OXWW01000012-OXWW01000012.1-human-gut-metagenome-genome-assembly--contig:-NODE-12-length-18981-cov-4.525203_pt1 | contig 18981 bp, 18 predicted proteins | sample MGYA00244694_ERZ652731 | MGnify/ENA primary metagenome ERZ652731 (study PRJEB26926, sample SAMN06164421) | human gut metagenome | biome: ENVO:00009003; feature: ENVO:2100002; material: ENVO:00002003... | reverse complement strand
AATGGATCTCCATAAGAGCATTATCTCTAACATATCGAATAATAAGAGCACGCTAGATCTAGCCCCTAGAGGTTTCGGTAAAAGTACTGTAGGCGATGTAGATTATTGTATTACAAGGATCCTTAGAGATCCTAATATCCGTATTATGATAGGATCCAAAACACAGACACAGGCGGAGGCGTTTCTTAAAGAGGTTCGTACTCACTTTGAGCAGAATGAGGATCTTATTAGGATTTTCGGAGATTGGAAAACCGGTAAGGATAATGTGTGGAATGATAGAGAGTTTACTGTAAATAAGCGTAGCATTATTAAGAAAGAGGCTACTCTAACAGCACTAGGAGCCTCTGGAGCGGTTATTTCTAAGCACTTTGATGTAATTATAGGCGATGACTTAGTAGGGCTGGAAAATGCTAGAACAGAAAAGCAGAGGAGTAATCTTAATGAATGGTTTTATAGCTCTCTTTTTCCTACACTAGAGCCAGATGGAGAGATCCATATACTGGGTACACGATATAACCCATTGGATCTGTATGAGGATCTGATAAAGAGTAAGGATTATGTGGTAAATACTCAGAGAGCTATAAGAGTGGTAAATGGTAAAAAAGTATCTCTCTGGGAGGAAAAGTTTAGCTTAGAGAGGCTGGAGGCTATTCTTAAGCAATCTGGTAAGATCATTTTCAATATGCAGTATCAAAATGATACAGAGCTGGCAAAAGGTAAGATTTTCAAGGCTCAGTATTTCAGATACTACGAGGAGTATAAGATTGATTATGATTTTCAGACCGCTAAGGTGCGTATTAAAACAGAGGATGGTATAGATCAGTGGATCAAGGTAAGGTTATGTTTCGGCTGTGACTTAGCAATATCTGAGAAAGAGCAGGATAAGGGAGATTATTTTGTACTCATGGTAATAGGGGTAGATGCAGATCATAACGTGTATGTACTGGATTATGTGAAAGAGAGATTAACCTTTAATACTCAGCTTAATACCATTATCGACTACGGTAGAAATAAGTTTCCGATGGTGGAGAGAATAGGCGTGGAAACGGTAGCCTATCAGAAATCCTTAGCACAGGAGCTTAGGAGATTATCCTTACTCCCTATTATCAATATCAATACCTCTAAGGACAAAGTAACAAGAGCTATGAGGAGATCGGCTAATTTTGAAAACCACAAGGTATATTTTAGAGAGGGTATGGATGATCTGGAGGAGTGCTTACTGTTATTTCCAGAGGTGGATCACGATGATTTATTTGATGCCTTAGATTTTGCTATGACTATGGCAGATGGCGGTAATGAGATCAGAGTACTTAAAAGAGAAGATTTTAGAATTTAGTGTAAAAGCCCTAATAAGTGAGGGCTTATTTTTATGCAGAAAAGGAGGATATAAGCAATATGGCAGAGCTTAGTAGACCGATAGATAAAGAGTTTAATGTAGAAGTTGGGGGAGGCAGATTTAGTACAGAGTTTCTTAATGATCTGGTAGATACTCATGTAAATAAGATCGCTCCCAGATATATAAAGTTTCAAAAACTGTACGAGGGTAAGCATAAGATCCAGAACAGACCGAGAAAAGATAAAAACAAGCCTAATAACAAGCTGGTAAATGACTTTTTCGGACAGACGATTGATAACACAGTAGGTTATTTTTTGGGTAATCCTATTGTACTTAACTATACAGAGCCTAAAAAGGACAAGGCACCTGTAGAGGCAGATCCAGCGGATGTAGGAGTAGACCTTACAGAGCTGGAAGATACAGCGGTACAGGATGAGTTAGATAAGATCTGTAGCGATAACGATAAAGACGATCTTTTTATCGAGTGGGGTAAGGAGGCTATGATTAAGGGCTTATCCCATATCTTAGTATATCAAGATGAGGAGAGCCATACTAAGATGATGAGGGTATCCCCAGAGGATCTTATTGTGGTTTATAAGAATAGCTCTACAAAGGAGCCAGCCTATAAGATCCGCCTGTATGATATTGATACAGAGGATACAAAGAGAACTACCCACTATGCAGAGGTATACAGCCCTACTAAGGTAGAGATTTTTAAGTGTATAGATGATGGCTCCTGTGGGGTTACAGGAAAAGGCAAGGCTAGACAGTTTGCAAGCTATGAGTTTGTAGAAGAAAAGCCTCATATTTACGGTAGGATCCCTATTATCACTGTTTATAACAATGAGGAGCAGATGAGCGATCTTGAAAAGATAGAAACGCTGGTAAATGACTATGATAAGGTACTCTCCGATATATCTAATGAGTTTGAGGCATTTAGAAATGCTTATTTAATGCTTAAAAACATGGTAGCAGGTAATGATAGCATCCAGAAACTCAAAGATGAGGGAATTATAGAGGTAATGGAAAATGGAGATATGAAATTCATTACAAAGGAGATCCAGACGGAGGCACTAGAAAACCATCTTAACAGGCTAGAGAAGAATATCCATAAGTTTTCCGCTGTACCAGATCTCTCAGATGAGAACTTTGCAGGAAATCTTAGCGGTGTAGCTATCAGATTTAAGCTCTTTGGGCTGGAAACTAAGTGTATTATCAAAGAGAGAAAGATGGAAAAGGCTATAAAGGAGCTGGTAAGAGTGCTTAGTGTGCCTATCCGTGTAAATACAGGGCGTGAGGTGGATGTACTTAACCTCAAAGTGGAGTTTAGTAGAAATGTACCTAACAATCTTACAGAAATTGTAGATACAGTAACTAAGCTGGATGGAAAAGTGGATAAGGAAACGCTCCTCAGCTTACTCCCATTCATTGATAACCCTAAGGAAGTGCTGGAAAAGCTGGAGGCAGATAAGGAGAGGGATAGACAGAGTACAGATCCTTACTCTATGCAGAATGTTACAGAGGATAGCAATAATTTATTCCCTAACCTAAACGCACAGAATAGCCCACAGGAGGCTCTAAATGCACAGGGGGTTACAATTCCTCAACCAGAACAGTAAAAGGGCTATATGAGGCTGTAAGGAGGTGTAAAGAGTGGCTAATGTAGGCTATATAAACAAAGAAGTAGCGAAAATGTACGGTATTCCCTACTCAGAGCTTACTCCAGAGCAGAAAAAGATCCTCCATGAGGACAGTGTGAGGAGAGCTAAGCTCATTAAGGAGCGTGAGGAGGCAGTACTTAAAAATAATCTCAAAGCGTTTGAGGATGAGGCTAAGATGGAGAAAGTCTTAGCCTCTATTTATGCTAATTGCCAGAAAGAGATCCTTGCCAGCGTAACAGAAACCATAGCAAAGGTACAAAAGGCTGGGGGAGAGTGGAGCTATGCTAATCAATCAGCCCTCACACGGAGTAGAGGACTATTTGAGCAGATCGGAGAGCAGTTAAAAGCCTTAGGACAGAAAGAGCAGATTACCTTTAGGCAGGGGCTTAGCAATATCTATACGGATCAGTTTTTAAGGCAGGTATACGATCTGGGGCAGAGCATAACGGTAAAGGCTAATTTTAACAGGCTTAATCCAGCTCTGATACAGAAAACCTTAGATTATCCGTGGAGTGGTGCTATGTTCTCAGATAGGCTCTGGCAAGATAAGGAGAGGCTGGGTAGAAATCTCCGTGTAGGACTTACTCAGAGTATGATACTGGGAGAGGGAATACCTCAGATCACGGATAGGATCAATAAGGGTATAGATACAGCCAGATATAACGCTGAGAGGGTAGCAAGGACAGAAACAAAGAGAGTTACCTACTGTGCTCACGATGATGTATATAAGGATACTGGAGTAGAGGAGCTTAGATACCGCTGTGCTAATGGCGGAGATAGTAGAACTTGCCAGTATTGCAGAGCTGATAATGGTAAAGTATTCAAAAGGGGAGAGGAGCCTACTCTCCCACGCCATCCTAACTGTAGATGTGTATATATCCCTGTAGTAAGTGATACCTTTGAGGATAATGAGCTTAATGAGCTTACAGGATCCGTTAGAGGTGCTGAGAACTATGAGAAGTGGAGAGAGGCAGAGGCTAAAAAGCAGGAGGAGGTAAAACCTGTAGAAAAGGTTAGTACAAAGACAGTAGAGAAAGAGCTTAAAGAAAATCCTACTCCTGTACCAGAGCAGATTAAGCTCACAGATTATCCACAGGCTTTTTATGCAACTAAGCCAGAGGCTAAAAATACACAAGCTCTATTAGATTATATGAACTCTAAAACATCCATAGATCCTAATGTGGTAGCACTATATACTAAGATGGATAAATTGTGTGATGGGCTATCCGATGAGGTAGTATTAAAGGTAACACATGGAGAGCACAGGGTTAAGAGATCATGGAATAGAAATTTTGAATATGTTTTTGATGTGGGTATCCCTAAAATAAACCCTAATTATATTGGCACTTATGATACTAACCTCCACGAGGAGATGCACTTTTTAGATATGCTGATAACTGTTAAGGATAATAAGGATAAGTTACCTAGTAAAATGTTCTCACAATCTTATAAACCTCTTATAGAGGCGTTTGATAAGGCTACTCCAGTTATCGGAGATAAAGCTAAAAAGCTCTTTGAGGATTTTGCCAAAGAGTGTGATATAATATATAAAAAGCAACAAGAAACCTTTAATACACAGCATGAGAAACTTAAGGAGCAGTATAGATCTGGAGTGATTGATTGGAAAAAGTACAACAGCCTTTTTAAGAAGTTGCAAAAAGAGGTTAATGAGGAGGCGGATAATAAGCGTAGAGCTCTCTTTGGAGGTGGAGTATCTGGATTACAGGATATTTACGATGCAGTAAGTAAGGGAACTTTTAGAGATACAGGACAGGTTACATACGGTCATGGATCCGCTTATTATACAGATAGGCGTAGGACTAATCCTAATTGCTCAGAGAGTTTAGCTAACTATGCCTCTCTTTGTGTAGGACATCCAGAGCTTATAGATATTTTAGCTGAGGATTATCCAGAGATTGTAACAGCGTTGAGAGGATGTGTGGAGGCTATGTTAAAGGAGGTGCCTAAGTAATGGAGGAGAAGAAAATACAGATCATGGATCTTTTATCTTATGCTATCGGTATTCCAGAGATGAAATATTTTAATCTGGATAGTGATGAGCTCTTAGATGAAAAGATAGAGGTACTTACTCAGATTAAAGAGGGTAAGACGATAGCAGAGATCCCTAACTTTTATAAAGTGCTGGAAGATCTACCAGAGGATGATATGTGGGATTAACTCACAAGAGAGGCTAACAGGTGTAAAAACTTGTTAGCCTCTTTTTTTTTGCTTATAAAAGTGTTTCATTTTTTAATTCATAGTGTTTGTAAAAGGTATAGAGATTTAGTGTAAATTATATGGTTTTTTATGGTATTTCGATACATATTTATACCGCTTAAGTGGGCTTGTTATATGTAGAAACAGTAGGGATATTTTGCAGATAACTTACGAGGGATCAGCACTATATAACTCATTTTAAGGAGGATAACAACTATGGCAGATGTAAACACAAACACAGCTACACAGACACAGGAGCAGGGTAACGGTACCCAGCCTAATACCACAGCTAACGCTAACACTACTGGAGCAGGTGCAGATACTACTCCTAAGGCAAAGACAGAGGAGGAGATCAGAGCAGAACTCCAGAAAGAGTATGAAAAGATGGCAGATAAGAGAGTAACGGATGCCATTAAGAAAAAGGAAAAAGAGTGGGCGGATAAGCAGGCTAAGGAAAAAATGACAGAGGATGAGCGTAGACAGGCAGAGGAGCAGGAACGCCTACAGGCACAGGCTAAGAGAGATCTGGATCTTACTATCAAGGGCTTAAAGCTGGATGTAGTAGATGCAGTACAGGAGATGGGGCTGGATGCTGGCTTTAGAAATCTTATCGCTGTAGAGGACTTAGCAACTATCGTAGATGAGGATGAGCGTAAAGCTAAGCTCACTGAGAGAGTAAAGGGTATGAAAAAACTCTTTGATGCTGAGGTGGCTAAAGAAGTTGCAAAGGCTAAAGCTGAGTTTCTCAAAGGATCCACTCCAGCTACAGGATCCTCATCTAACAAGAAAGATGAAACTAAGTACGATGCGTACAAAAAGGCTGGAAATGTAAAGGGTATGCTTAGCGAGAAGTTAGGAGCATACAGAAACAAGGAGGATGAGGAGTAAGCCAGCTCCTCAAAACAAAATAACTCAACAGGAGGTAAATAACAATGGCAGGAATGGTTAAAAGAGCTGATTTTTTGGAGAATGAGGTTGTAGACCTCACAGAGGAGATTAAGCTGGTATCTCCTACAGATACTCCGCTTACTACTTTGCTTATGGGTAGAGGGCAGGTAGTACCAGCAAACGATATTACAGTAACATGGAGAGAAAAGGAGCTTAACTCTGATAGAGGTACTCTTAAGTTAGAGGGTGCTGAGGCAGGAGATGTTATTACATCCAGCAGAAAAACTCTCTCTAACGTGTGTCAGATCATCGAAAAGGTAACACAGGTATCTGGTACAGCTAGATCCCTCAATCCTAAGGGTATCGGAGATGTATTTAACTCCGAGGTACAGGATCGCTTAGTAGAAACTAAGAGAGATATGGAGTGGTATTTCCTTAATGGTACTAAGGCTCTGGAGAGCGGATCTACTCCTAGACAGATGAACGGACTTGTTAATCTGGTAGCATCTGGAAACGTGGTAGAAACTAAGGGAGCCCTTACAGAGGATCACTTCTTAGATGCACTCCAGAAGATGTGGGAGCATGGAGCACAGGGAGAGTATTTCTCTTTTGTAAATGCAAATATTAAGCGTATGATTAACGATCTTGCTAAGGCAGGTAACAATGTACGTTTCTTAGGCGATAACGGATCTATGCAGAATGTACTTGGTATCGGAGTACAGAAGATCGTAACAGACTTTGGAGAGATCTCTTTAGTGCTGGATCGTTACGCTGATACTAAGACTATCCTTACAGTAGACTTAGCAGAGGTACAGATCGCAGAGCTTAGAGGTACTTTCTATGAGGATCTCCCTAAGGCTGGAGATTATTACAAAGGTCATGTACTTAACGAGAGTACAATCAAGCTCCTTAACAGCTTTGCAGGATCTAAGATCTCTATCACAGAAGCAGGTAAGTAACCCTAATTTTGTAAGGAGGTAAAAGGATATGTCTAGAAAAGCACAGAGTACTCCAGAGCAGGAGGAAAAGAAAGAGGCGGTAAATGCTCCAGCCGATGAAAAACAGGAGCAGGAAAAGGGTACAGAGGCTCATACAGAGGGTACTGTATCCTCAGAGGTAACTCCAGAGCAGGAGGAAAAGAAAGAGGATAAGCCTAAAAAGGTGTATCACTTTACCTCTGAAAATCCTTACTTAACTGTATCCGCTGTAGGCGTGTATTTCAGTAATGGTAAGGCTAGTACAGACAATTTAGCAGTAGCTAAGTATCTGGCTGGATTAGAGGGCGTAGAGCTTGTAGAGGAATAAGGAGGGATCTCCTATGGATAGCTTAGAGCGTTGTAGGATCCTCTGTGGAATATCGGAGGATAACACAAAAAAGCTGGGGCTATTGCAAGTGCTCTTAGAGAAAGCAAGAGAGGATATAGAGGCATTTTGCAGAGATACCTTTATAGAGGCTCTTACTAACGATGAGGGCATTATTACAGGATATACGGATGTATTCCCTAAACAGCTTAAGAATGTGCAGGAGGATTTAGCTATCCAGCGTTTTAGAAAGCTGGGAGCGGAGGGAGAGAGCTCTTATACCTTAGCGGATGAGAGTGTAACCTTTGATGATCCATTACCTGTATCAGTAGAAAAAAAGCTGTATCCATACCGCCAGCTATTCCCTAGATCCTATACGCTGGATGATCCAGTAGGCGGATATAAGGAGGGTTAAGGTATGCAATTTCTCTATGATAAGCAAGTGGTAGTAAAAAGATACTCCTCAACTTTAGGAGAGTTTAACCGCCCTAATAAAACTCTTGTAGAGGTTGGTACTTATGAGTGCCATACCGCAGAGAGTAGTACTACCACAGCACAGCTCCAGCCACAAAAAAAGAATACCACAGATCTTACACTCTACACGGATCCAGAGGCTCCTATCAAAAGGGGAGATATTTTATATATCTATGAGCTGGATGAGTATGATAAGCCTATTATGAGTACGGAGTTTAAGGCTATTGCAGATAAGCCTTATAAAAAGCGTACTCAGCTCATTGTATCGCTCCTCAGTGAGGAGGAGGTATAGTGGAGGGCTTTACTATAGAGGGCTGGGATGATTTTGTAGAGAATTTTAGTAAGTTTGTGGATAAATGGGCGGATAAGAAAAAGATCCTCCTCCAGAGGATGGCTAATATATATCATGGCGAGGTTATACCTCATGTGCCAGTAGATACCTCACGGTTAGTAGATAGTATTACCATTTTCGGAGAGGGGATACCTCACGATTTTGTAGAGGTGGGAACTAATGTAGAGTATGCCCTATATGTAAATGATGGTCATGTACAGCATAAGAGATTTTTACCAGCGGATAAGCTGAGTGTAGGCGGAAAAGCTAAATATCTTAAGAACAGGAACCAAAAAGGGATCATGTTGAAAGAGAGCTATGTAAATGGCTCTTTTTTTATGGAAAAAGGTATGCAGGATGCTAAGCCCAGACTTAACAGGCTGGTAGAGAGCTTTTTACAGCAAATAGGCAGAGAGATAGAGGGAGGTAGCTTATGAGATTGCTTAACAGCGTGTGTAGGGTTATTGCCTCCGCTTATTCTGGAGTGCCAGTGCATATAGAGGAGGTTCCTAACAATTTTGAGCGTAACAGCTTTTATGTAACGCTGGCTACAGGCAGTAGCGAGCTAAAAAATATCAATGTGTATGAGGATGATCCGATATTCCAGATCGTTTACTTTGCGAAAAGAAACGAGGCTAATCAAGTGGTAGCAGAAAAGCTCTATGAGGTAAAGGAGGAGCTTAAAAGGCTTTTCCTCTTTAAGAGGGTTGTACCTGTGATCCCTTTAGCTGGAGTAAAGGAAAAACCCAGATATGCAAAGATAGAGAACTACTCCGATGATGTGAGGGTTAGTGAGGGGGCTTTATATGTAAAGATCACTCTCAACTTTACAGAGGATGTACCTGTAGAGGATAACTATGAGCTTATCGGAGATGTGGATATTGAAACAAAGACAGTAACAAACGGATAGGAGGTTAAACAGAATGGGATTACCAGATATTATTATTGAGTTTTCCAAAAAGGCAGTAACAGCCATCCAGAACGGATCTATAGGCATTGTAGGTATTATGCTTAAGGATGCCAAAAACAAGGGGGCTATGGTGCTCCGTAGTGTGGATGAGATCCCTACTGGGGATAGTGCTTTTAGTGCAGAGAATACCGCTTATATTGAGAGAGCGTTTATTGGCTCTCCATCTAAGGTAATTATCTACACGATGGATACAACAGCAGAGAGTTACGATGAGGCTACAAAGTATTTTGCTACACAGAAAGTAAATTACATTGTAGGAGCTCCAGATCTTACCACAGAGGAGGCTACTAAGCTGGCTACATGGGTTAAGGGTATCAGAAAGAACTCTGTACGCAGACCTGTAGCAGTACTCCCTAAGACCGCTGGAGATAGCAGGGGCGTTATTAACTTTGAGGTAGTAAACAGCTCCGCTACAAATAAGATCGAGGTAGGAGAAAAGCAGTATACAGAGGCGGAGTACTGTAGTAGAATTGCTGGCTTGTTAGCTGGCTTAGATCTCAGAGTATCCGCTACCTATAAGCCTCTTACTGAGGTAACAGCTATCCCTCTGGTAGATAGCGATGAGGAAGTAGATACCGCTATTGATGCTGGTAAGCTCACTCTCTATAACGATGGAGAGCGTGTTGTAATTGCCAGAGGTGTAAACTCCCTCACTACAGTTACAGAGGTAGAAACAGCAGATCTCCAGAAAATCAAGATCAATGCTATACAGGATCAGATTGAGGGAGATATTTACAGCACTATTAACAAGAGCTACATCGGTAACTACAGTAACTCTTATGATAACAAGTGCTTACTGATTACAGCTATCAAGGGCTACCTTAGAGGGCTGGAGGCTACAGAGGGAGGTAAGGGCTGGCTTAAGGCTGATAGCTCTACTATGGAAATCAATGTAGCTAAGCAGAAACAGTACTTAGAGAGTATCGGAGTAGATACCTCTGAGATGGATGAGCAGGCTATTAAGGAGGCTAATACAGGCTCTCATGTATTCCTTAAGGGTACTATCTCTATCTTAGATGCTATCGAGGATGTAGATATTTTCATCAATAAGGATTAAGGAGGTAATTACAGATGGCAGTAGAAACTAAGCGAATTTGTAACGGTACCTTTGGAGAGCTCTGGTTAGACGGAGATTATGTAGGAGAGTGCTATAAGGCACAGGCAAAGGTAGAGTTTACAAAAGAGGAGATTAAACAGTGCGGTACTTTCTTCACTGATAACAAGGTTGTCGGATGTAAGGGTACAGGATCTCTTACTATGCACAAGGTAAATTCCAGAATGGCTATTAAGGTAGCTAACATGGTTAGAAATAAGCAGGATGTACGCTTTACGCTTATCAGTAAGTTAGCGGATCCAGATGCTTACGGTGCAGAGCGTGTATCTATCACAGGAGTACAGATGGATGATCTTACTCTCTTTGATTGGGAGGCTCAGAAACCTCTTGAAACGGAGGCTCCGTTTACCTTTACAGGGTACGAGTACTTAGATCAGATTACTCCTCAGTAAGAGTTATAAGAGTGCAGTTTGAGGAGGGTAAAACCTCCCCTTATTTTTATTATATGAAAAATTAAGGAGGGCTATACAATGGCTACAAAGAATGTAAATACAGAGGCAGTACAGGCAGAGGAAACAGAAAAGAAAGAGGCGGTTAATATCTTAGATCTCCTCTTAGGATCCGATGTAGGAGAGATTAAGCTCCCTACTAAGGAGGTAGAGATTACCAGATTATCACAGGTATACGGTGCTCCGTTTATCCTCACTATTAAGGCTATTACTCCAGCTAAGTTTGAGGAGATACAGGATATGAGCATTGATGTAAAGGGCAAGGATGCGAATATTAATATTACCCAGCTCCAGCTCTTTACAGTGATCGAGGGCGTAGTAGATGCTACAGGTGCTCCGATGTTCAAAAATAAGGAGCTTATGAGTAAGTTTAAGGTATCTACTCCTAAGGATCTGGTAAGAGCGATCTTACTTTCTGGAGAGATCGCTAAGATTTACGGAGAGATCTCTGAGCTGGCAGGTTTCGGAGATAATGCGGTTAAAGAAGTAAAAAACTCATAAGTACAGATGGGCTTACCCAGATGATGTACTACTACTGGAAACACGGTAGAGTACTCCCATCTGTATTTTACAAATTGCCTAGAGGCGAGCTCTTAGTATTACAGGCTTTTTATGAGCAGGAGAGAGATGATAATAACAAAGAGCTGGAGAGGGCAGATAAGAGTAAGAGTGTTATGTACAATATCAATCTACTCACATAGAGGAGGTGGCATATATGGCGGTAGAGTTTGGTGCAAAACTTTATTTGAAAGATAATATGTATGCTACCCTTAAGAAAAATCTAGGTTTACAGCGTGAGTTTTCGGAGCAGGTAGATAAAACTAATGCGAGTATGCAACAGATGGGGCGTACAAGGGTTAATGCTACTATCAATGCTACGGATAACGCCTCTGGAGTTGTAGAGAGCGTTAGACAAACTGTAGAGAATGTAGGCAATACAACAGTATCCCCAGAGGTATCCTTACAGGATAACGCCTCTGGGGTTATTGGTGCTATACAGGATACCTTAGATACCGTCAATACTACCACAGCTACTCCAGAGGTGGAAGTAGAGGATAATGCCTCTCCTACTATCAATGAGGTAGAGAGTAGAGTACACAGGCTGGGAAATGTGAGAGCATTAACCAGAGTGGAGGTAAACGATCAAGCCACAGAAAAGGTAGAGAGAATAACCCAGAGGATCAAGGATCTTACTAAAAAGGTATTCTCTCCAGTGATTAAGCTAAAGGATCTCACGGTTAGTACAGTAGGAAAGATTAAGCAGAGGCTTAAAGATATAGCCACTACTTTTACTCCGATTGTAAAGATCAGAGATTTAGCCTCACAGGGCTTAGCTAAAATCAAAAATACCTTAGGTGGGCTACGAGATAGAGTTACCTCTGTAGCGGTAGGGATCCACGATAGAGCTACATCTGGATTAAATAAAATAAGGGTAGGTGTACGAACAGTAGGAAAGCTGGTGGCTAAGCCTTTTATATCTATTAAGGATGGAGCCACTAGAGGGATCACAAAGGTTAGAAACTCCCTAAAATCTGTAGGGAAAACAGTAGCTAAGCCTTTTGTTACTCTGAGGGATAAAGCAAGTGCTCCTCTGGGTAAGGTAGGCGGTGTACTGAAATCTGTAGGAAAGACGGTAGCAAAACCTTTTATAGCAGTAAAAGACGGTGCTAGTAAGATCCTCCACGGTATAGGCAGTAGCTTAAAATCCATCGGAAATATGTCTGTAAAGGCTATGGTAGCGGTAAAGGATGGGGCTAGTGCTGTACTGGGTAAGATCGGTAGTACACTTAAGAGCCTTGCAAAAGGCGTAACGATCGCTGTAGGAATTGCAGGAGCAGGAGCTACAGCTCTTATGGGTAAATCCTTAGGGGAGGGAGCTAAACTACAGCAAAGTATAGGCGGTATTGAAACGCTGTACACAAAGACTAATAGTGATGGTAGTACAGATACCTCAGCGGTAGATAAGATGTTACAGTACGCTAATCAAGCGTATAAAACTACAGGCTTATCCGCTAATGAGTACATGGAAAATGTTACCTCATTTAGTGCCTCTCTTTTGAGTGCGTGTGCAGGAGATACAAATAAATCCGCTGAGATTGCTAACAAAGCTATGGTAGATATGGCGGATAACGCTAACAAGATGGGTACTGATATGGGATCCATCCAGAACGCTTATCAAGGCTTTGCAAAGCAAAATTACACGATGCTAGATAACCTTAAGCTGGGTTATGGTGGTACTAAGGAGGAGATGGAGAGGCTCCTTAAGGATGCACAGGCTATCACTGGTACTAAGTACGATATAAACAACTTAGCGGATGTTTATACAGCTATCGGAGTAATACAGGATAAATTAAATATCACAGGAACCACAGCAAAAGAGGCAGAGCAGACCTTTAGCGGATCTTTTGCGATGATGAAAGCCTCCGTTACTAACCTCTTAGGTAATTTATCTGTAGGGGATGGAGAGGCAGTAGCTAGAAGTATGGGAGAGCTGGTAGAGAGTGCAAGTACTTTCTTTTTCGGTAACTTTATACCGATGCTCCAGACGATTTTTAGCAACTTGCCTACAGCAATAGGAACAGCGGTAGAAAAGGTAGCCCCTCAGATTAAGGAGAATGTATTACCACTCCTTACATCTATCAAGGATGCAATCTTTACAGGGCTGGGTAATATCGGTATTGATACTGGAGCATTACAAGCTATTTTCGATCAGCTTTTTAATGTAAAGGTAGATGGTGGCGGTATTTCTAGTATGTTCTCTGGGCTTAAGGATGGAATAGTACAGGCGATCAATACGATCTTACCTATCATCCCTCCGATTATCTCAGCGGTACAACAGATAGCCCCTGTAGTAGGGCAGGTAATTAGTACGATTATGAGCGGTGTATCTCAGATCATCCCTTATATTGTGCCAGTGATCCAGACTATTACTAATATCATCGTAACAGCTATGCCAGTGATCCAACAGATCATTACAGTAGTGGTAAATGCGATTGTAGCTATTATGCCTACATTGAGCTCTATTTTTACTTTTGTGGGAAATGTGATCCAGCAAGTACTTACTGTGATCGGTAATCACATGGGATTATTCCAGACTATTGTATCAACGGTGGTTACAGTGGTTTCTACAGTCTGGCAGGCTCTAGCCCCTGTAATTTCGGCTGTGGTCGATTTGATTTTAACAGCGGTCGATGGACTACTTACAGGAATTGAAACAGTATTCAATTTCTTAGCTCCATACATCTCTCAGATCTGGGGTAGTATCTGTGGATTTTTCGACAGTGCAAGCTCTACGATTACCACTATCGTAGAAACCATTAAGAGTGTATTTCAAGGCTTATTTGATGCGGTATCCACTATCTTCGGTGGTATCTCCAGTGCTGTATCTACAGCGATAGGAACCGTAACAAGTGTAATAAGCGGAGCGATAGATGCTATTAGCGGTTTTGTAGATAAAGTTGGTGGAGCGATCAGCAAGGCTAAGGAGTTTGTAGGAGGTATCGGAGGCAAGGTTAAGAGTGCTTTAGGTTTTGCCTATGGTAAAGACAGAGTACCGTATGACAATTACCCAGCTATCCTCCATCAAGGCGAGAAAGTCTTAACAAGAAATCAAGCGGATCAATATGATAGAGCTATGAGCACAAGGGGCGTACAGCTCAGCGATGTTAAGCCTATAGATAGAGATCCAGATCCACAGGATGATAAAGGCGGTACAGGAGGTACAGGAAATCCACAGGATGGAGATACGCCTAAGAGCGGTGGTATCGGATCCGTAACGATTGAAAAATTGGCGGATACGGTAATCATTGAGAAAGAGGCAGATACAGATAAGGTTGTTTCTGATATGGTGGCAAAATTCAAAAAGTTGTTACCTAATATGACTTAACAGGGAGGAGGATACTTAATGGAATTTTGGTTACAACAGAATAGCGATAAGTTTCAACTCCCAGTTAAGCCCTCTGATTACACGGTGTCCGTATCGCATAAAAATACGGTTGTCAATGTAATACAGGTAGGAGATGTAAACCTTATCGGTAATACAGGCTTAAGAGAAATTTCTCTTAAGTCTTTTTTTCCAGCAAAAGATTATAACTTTAGTAATAATGCAGGGCGTAAACAGCCTCTAACTTATGTAGAGAAGATCGAGAGCTGGAGAAAGTCTGGTACTCCTATTAGGGTTATCATTACAGGCACTCTTAACATGGAGGCTACAGTGGAGAGCTTTGTGTGGGGAGAGCAGGATGCTACAGGAGATATTTATTATACCTGTAATCTAAAGGAGTACAAAAAGATAAAGACAAAAAAAGCTACCGTTACTATAGCTACTGTAAAGCCTACAGTAAGGGCTACAAAGCCACAGGCTAGTACAGCCAGAACATACACGGTAAAAAGTGGGGATTGCCTCTGGAAAATAGCTAAACAGTTTTACGGTAACGGAGCTCAGTACACTAAGATCTACAATGCTAACAGAGATAAGATAAAAAATCCTAATCTTATCTATCCTAATCAAGTATTGGCGATCCCTTAGGAGGTGGTAAGAGTGATAGTAGTGCATAAGGATACAGACATTACAGAGTATGTTTCCTCTATGAGCTGGGGAGGTAGCAGATCGGAGGTAGCTAGAAAGCTGGAGCTCCATATAGTCAATGCTCCCCTAGATAAAAATATTACTCCTCTTACCATCAACTTAGCGGATCCTGTTTACCTATTTGAGGATGATGGAAAAACAGAGCTCTTTAGAGGCTTTGTAGTAGAGAGGGAGGCAAGCAGTACCACAGGTACAGTTACTTATACCTGTTATGATCTTCTTTTCTATACCATCAAGAGTAACGCCACTTATAATTTTAGCTCTAAGACAGCGGAGGCGATAACTCAGATGGTATGTGATGATATGGAGATCCCTGTAGGCTCCTTAGCTCAGACAGGACTAACACAGAAACTCATAGTACAGAATGTATCTATCTATGAGATTATTATGAGAGCCTATACACAGGCATACCAACAGAACGGAGTAAGCTACAGGGTGGTAGCTAAAAAAGGCTACCTCAATGTAGAGGAAATGGGTAAGGTGGTATGCAGTATTGAGATCACAGAGGATAGCAATATTACCAGCTCCAACTATAAAGAGAGCATTACTAACATGGTTAATAAGGTTCGTATTTATGACGGAGAGGGCAAGCCACAGGGAGTAGTACAAAATGATGCAGATGTGAAAAAGTACGGTATATTCCAACAGACCTACACTAAAGAGGAGGGCAAGGATGCTACTACCACAGCTAAGAGTATGTTTAAGACGGTTGAGAAAACCTTTACTTTGGAATGTGTAAACCTCAATGAGGCAGTAACAGGAGCAGGGGCGGTAGTAAGAGATAGCTCTACAGGGCTCAGCGGTGTAGTGTGGATAGATGCAGATACTCATACATGGCAGAATGGAGTAGCTACCATGAGCTTAACCGTAACTTTAAAACAGATGATGGATACTAAGGAGGGATAGCATGGCTGGTACTGGAGATAACATGAAAAACGATCATCAATATGCAGAAGTGCTAGAGATGATGAGATCACAGGGAGCTAAAGATAATCCTACCTTAGCCCAGATAGGAGTAATGCAAAGCTCTAACAGCGTAAAGATAGATGATCTGGTACTCAATGCTGAGGATCTGTATATAGCAGATTACTTAGTAGCAGGGTATACCAGACAGATAAAAGTACCTTATGTAGCTGGAGTATCTGTGGATACTACACAGAGTAACGGTTTTGCCAGTAAGGATAACCCAGATCCAGATACTAGGGTATGGAAACAGAGCCAGATAACCTATACCGATGGGCTTAAAGCTGGGGATATGGTGCTGGTACAGAAACTTAACGATAATAACAAGTATGTAATCATAGCAAGGGTGGTGGAGGCGTAAATGAGTTTATTTCCTTTTGCAACTACAGAGGATCTTACTCTAGCGGATCAAGAGGTAACAGCCTCCTCTATCCGTGAGTATGAGATCGACTTTGAAAAAGGCACACTCACAGGGAGGATAGTAACTGGTGTAGATGCTCTTTGTGTGTGGGCTTACTTAGCTCTTAAGGCTAAGAGATACCGCTGGATTATTTATAGCTGGGGTTATGGGGATGAGGTTTATGATCTCATCGGATATAGCTACAGTGAGGAATACCTTAACAGTGAGGTAAGGCGGTATATGGAGGAGTGCTTATTTGAGAATGAGCATATAACAGGAGTACAAGATCTGGAGGTATCTCAGATTAAAGATGTACTCCATATAAAATTTACTCTGGTAACAGATGTAGGTAGTAAGGAGGTGGAAATGGATGTATGAGGATCAGACATACGAAAATATATTAGATAGATCCCTAGCAAGGGTAGCAAGTGATGTAGATAAGCGTGAGGGCTCCGTTATTATGAACGCTATAGCCCCTGTATCCGCAGAGCACGCAGATGTATATATCCAGCTAGGTAATATCGTAAATAATGGGTATGCAGATACCGCAGTAAGAGAGTTTCTAATCCTCCGATGTAAAGAGAGGGGTATTATCCCTTATGAGGCTACTAAGGCTACTCTAAAGGGTAAATTTAATATGGAGATCCCTATAGGATCCAGATTTAATCTGAATGAGCTTAACTATGTAGCCACAGCATTTATGGAGAGTGCTGATGGCTATTTTTATTACCAGATGGAGTGTGAAACAGAGGGTACTAATGGTAACAAGTTTTTTGGAGAGCTTAGCTCCATTGAGTACATTGATAAGGATCTTACTGGAGAGCTTACAGAGCTCCTTATCCCAGCGGAGGATGAGGAGGATACAGAGGCTCTAAGGACACGATACCTTAACTCCTTTGATAGTAACCCTTTTGGCGGTAATAAGCAGGATTATGTAGAGAAAACCGATGCTCTGGATGGTGTAGGCGGTACAGTGGTTATCCCTGTATGGAATGGGGGAGGCACTGTTAAGTTAATCATTATCAACAGTGATTTTGGGGTAGCATCTAGCACGCTGGTAAAAGCGGTGCAGGAGGCTATAGATCCAGATCCACAGGGTACAGGTAGTGGCATAGCTCCTATAGGGCATACCGTAACAGTAGTATCCGCTGTGGGTAAAACAGTGAGCATAAAATCCAGAATAACTCTAAACGATGGATACCAGTGGTCACAAGTAAAGCCTAAGGCGGAGGAAACTCTGGAGGCGTATTTCTTAGAAATGCGTAAGAACTGGGAGAAAGGTAACTTAGTAGTGCGTATCTCCCAGATAGAAAACAGGCTCCTTAATCTGGATGGGATCTTAGATGTGGCGGATACAAAGCTAAACGATGTAGCCAGTAACTTAGCCTTAGCACAGGAAGAGATACCTCTGTTAGGAGGTGTTTCTATTGGCTAGAGAGATTGATCTATTAGGCTATTGGATGCCTGTACTCCGCCAGCTTAAGGAGTTTAAGGAGATAGCAAAGGCGGAAACGCCAGAGCTTAAATATATCCTAGAACAGATTGAGCGTACTCTTAACAATATGTTTATAGAAACAGCGGATGAGTACGGTATTAAGCGTTTTGAGGATATGATGGGTATTTACCCAGAGGCAGGAGCCAGCCCAGAAACAAGGCGTTTTAATGTGCTGGTTAAGTGGAATGATAAAGTACCTTATACGGAGAAAGAGCTTTATAACAGGCTTATTAGTATCTGTGGAGATGATAACTTTAGCGTAAATCCAGATTATAAAAATTATTTTTTAGAGATTATAACTCATTTAGGGATAGAGGGGGCGTTTGATACGATCTCCTCTATTTTGCAGGATATGATCCCCTGTAATCTGGTGCTGGATCTTAAAAACACTCTGGAGGAGAGAAATACAACTCCTTTTAGTGTAGCGGTAGTATCCTGTGTGGCTATGAGGTATCAGATCACAAACGATATTAACCCTAAGGTAGCTACAGAAAGCCCTATGTACTACGGTGTAGGCTTAGGTAGAGCTGGTACTCACATTATCACTCACGATATAAAGAGTACTGTAAATAAGAGCTCAGATCTCAATGTAGCACAGGCATTATCTACAGGAGGCTCCTCTGGAGCTATCACAATGGATATAGCTGTAAAGGATGAGGTAGAAAGCCCTCATTATGAGGGAGTAGGCGTTGGAATGGCGTTTACAAAAATCATTACCCACGATATTAACAGCAAAGCAACTAACAGCGGTAATACTACTGTAGCAAGCCCTGTAAACACAGCTACAGTTATT
>ENA-OXWW01000008-OXWW01000008.1-human-gut-metagenome-genome-assembly--contig:-NODE-8-length-20099-cov-5.181700_pt1 | contig 20099 bp, 19 predicted proteins | sample MGYA00244694_ERZ652731 | MGnify/ENA primary metagenome ERZ652731 (study PRJEB26926, sample SAMN06164421) | human gut metagenome | biome: ENVO:00009003; feature: ENVO:2100002; material: ENVO:00002003... | reverse complement strand
TCATCGAAGCCCGGAAACCGGAGCTTCGGACGCTTCTCAAGACCGTTACTTGAGGGCTATTTCAGCTATTAAATAGAGGCTTGTAGGCAAAGGTAAATCCCTTGCAGTAGCAGAGATATTCCGCTACCGCAAGGGATTTTGTCGGTCATATAGCTCCATTCTGCTTGCTTGATCAGAAGTATAAAAGAGGTGTCATGCAGTCGATCTTTCGCCGTTCTTCGCATGAAGATTGGGCTATCGTCAGGCTCGGAGAGATTTTCAAAAAAGTTTCCCGTCGAAATAGTAATGGAGACATCAAAAATGTCATCACAAACTCTGCGGAATACGGGTTAATTCCTCAAAGAGATTTTTTCGACAAAGACATAGCCGTTGATGGAAATACATCAAACTACTATGTGATCGAAGAGGGAGATTTTGTCTATAACCCAAGAAAATCAAATACCGCTCCGTGTGGTCCGTTTAACAGATACAACCTCAAGGAGAAAGGTATTATTTCTCCGCTATATACTTGCCTTGTATTGCAAGAAGACATCAATCCTGCATACTTGGCATGGTATTTCAAAAGCGATGCATGGTATCGCTATATCTACGATAACGGTTCTCAAGGGGTTCGCCATGATAGAGTGTCAATGACCGATGATCTTCTCATGGGGATTCCTGTTTATTTGCCAGCTTCCAGCAAACAAAGTCAAATCGCTGAAATTTTGAATGCAATAGAAAACCGCCTGTCCGCTGCACAGGACGAGTATAATATGCTGATCAAGTTGAGAGACGGTTTTACTCAGCAGCTATTTATATAAATAACTGCTGCAATAAGGTCTTCCTTTGACGCAGCAGAAGCTCAAGCTCTTTCTCTGCAAGAGATAATTCGGCAGAAATTACAGCAAACATCTTTGCCAGATGTGATACACAGTCTTCGTTACTCGGAAATAGGATGCTTTTATCAAGGAAATGGGATGTGGTTATGTTGATTGTGTTCTTTGCTCCTTTTTGTGCCAAAGTTCTTATGTAGTTGTTCGCATTTTGACTCTGTTCAAAATAAGTGTGTAGCAAATACCCAGCATCTTTTGAAACTGGTGTATATACTCCATACAAAGGAGATACAGCTACTTCTTCATCCATCCAATTCTGTTTCACGATACCATATGGAAAACAACCTGTTGGACTTTTTGTATATACGACATCGCCCGGTTTTACTCGTCCATAATTTGATGTGTCCGCAGCGGCAAAGCTACGCCCTAAATGTTCCACTTGGTCTACTACACCTTTGTTTACCGCAACGGAACAGACCCGAAGATTTACTGTATCTCTATTACGATATTCATGCAATAGTTCGTTCATCGGGGTGACTTTCATCTCAAATCCAAACGGATTGTTGCCTCGGAAAATGTGAAATACGAGTCCTCTTTTATACTTCTTGAGGTTATCAACGAGGGACTGCTGCGCCTCTATTCGACGCTCTAACGCAATCATGAAGTTTGCGATTTTTCGCTGCTCCACTAAATCCTGCGGAATGTAATGTTTTGCGTCAAAGAACTCATCAGTTGGCACATTCAAAAGCCCGTGATTTCTTGCTCCTTCGGCAGAGATCATGTAAATCTCACGATACCATTTGAGCGAATCGAAGTAGGCTTTTATAAAATCAGAATCGTGTTTCTTGAGTGCAAAGCAGATGTAGAGTGTAGAAAGCGCACCCATATCGTAGCGGTCAAGACGCTTAACGGAGCCAAAATCGTACCCGACTGAATAACTCTTGTTGTAGGCGTATTCACCATTCTTCAAGAGATAATAGCCACTCATGTCTTTGCTGGCTACGGTCTTATTGAAGTAGCTGATTTGATCCACAAGCCCATCTTTAGACGAAATTGTGAGAGGCAGACTCGTTTCATTATTGGTATTCTTCCGTGTGACACGATCTGCAAAATCTGAAAGTTTCTCAGCCTTCCACGGTTCATCGAAGCCCGGAAACCGGAGCTTCGGACGCTTCTCAAGACCGTTACTTGAGGAATATACTGCCCTGATTATCCCTCCAACGGATAATGTTCGTGGAGGTGGTCAATATGACTAACAATACACAATTCAAGACGCTTGTGAACACTTGGCTAAATCAAAAGCAGCCAATGATCACGCCGTCAACCCATGCCAGCTTTACGCTGATTGCCGAAAATCATCTCATTCCATACTTCGGCAAGCGTAAGATCGGCAGCATCACCGAAACGGACATCCAGAGCTACATTTCGTATCTCCATGACGCCGGTAGGTTGGACAAGACCGGAGGGCTAACGGTAAAGACCATCCGGGATGTGATCCTCGTTCTCAGACTTTCAATGGAGTTTGCGTACAAAGAAAGGGCGATTCCGCTGCTGAACTGGGATCTCGTCGAGTACCCGAAGGAACTTGGCATTAAGAAGGTAGTTTCTCTTTCAAAGGATCAGGAGCAAGCTCTGATTCAGTGTATCTACATGAACTTGAACAGGAAGACTGCTGCCATTCTCATTGCACTCTTTACCGGAGTGCGCATAGGGGAACTTTGCGGATTACAGATGAAGGACATCTCGTTGACGGATAAGACCATCAGCATCAATAAGACTGTCCAGCGCATCTATGACAAAAAGAAGGGTGAGTCATATCTTCACATCGGACCGCCCAAAACGAAAACTTCTGCAAGGACGATCCCTGTTCCGTCTCTACTGATGAACATTATCAAGAAATTCTACACGGATAACCCTAACCACTACTTTTTGACCGGCAAAACAAAGCCGACAGAGCCTCGTACTTATCGGCAGTTCTTCACCCGGTTTCTGAAACGGAACGGATTGGAAAAGGTGAAGTTCCATGAGATCCGGCACACATTCGCAGTCAGAGCGATTGAGATACCAGAGTTTGATATAAAGTCGCTTTCAGAAATTCTCGGTCATAAGAATGTGTCCTTTACACTGAATGTCTACGGAAGTGCCAATCTTCAGCAAAAGGTCAAGTGCATGAATCTACTGAATGACCTCTTGTAACATCAAGAGCAATACGGGAATATAGTGCAAAAAACAATTCCCGTTTCCAGCGATTCAAATTCATTGAGTCGATGCGCTATTCATAAGAGGCACTATTCGACTTTCCAAAACAGAGTGACTTCCTCTTGAGTCGTGAAAAGCTGCACAAAAAAATGAACGCAGTACACGGATTCCACAATCGCGGAATCGTGTACTGCGTTTGCCTTTTGGAAATGTTATTTACGGTTTAAGCAAGGATTGATTTGTGAAGGCGTTTTTAGTGCTTACAGCCGTTCAACCGTGAGTGTTGTCGGAGCGATTTTGATGATTATCTTTCCTTTGCTTCTGGCATACATGACTGTCTTACCCGTACCGCTGGGCTTGCCGTCCCACACGGCAATGATGTAATCAGCATGATCCACCATATACCGATTGCGTTTATCCATACAGTCAGCCGTGTAGTGTGTTTGAAGCAGTGTTTCTTTATCACATTGAGCGGCAATGTCATAGTACCGTTCACGCATAGCTTCGTTCCACTTGGCTGCCTGTGTTTCGCACGGTATCGCACTCTCAAGCGTGATACCCGGATAAACCTTCTTCAGTTCCAACACGATCTCAGCAGCGTACATATCAACGCCGAGAGCCATGCCGGAGATAAAATGGGTGACATCCTCATCTGTGATCAGCGAGAGAATTTGCTTTTTTAGTATTCCTTTGAGGGCGATGCATCGTTCATCGTCCTCACGAAAGCCAAAGGGTAGATTTTGAGGTCGGTGTCCGGTGAAGGCACAATTTTTCATATTCTTTATCTCCTTATATGTATTAGCGTGTTGTTCTAATTCGCTTATACATAGATTATAGCATAGGAAATCAAGAAATTTGTAGAAATAAGTCGGCAAAAGAAAAAACTGCGTGAAAATTCACGCAGCCTTTAATGAGCTTACTTCATGTTTTCTTTCTCTTGCTGGATCATCAACTCAACCATCTGTAAAATGCGCTTTTGCGCTTCGGGAGGAAGATCAGCAATTTTCTTCGAGAGTTCTGAGGCTTTTGCCTCTCCGCTATGCTCTAAGACATCGCAGAAAATAGCATCAGCGGATGTCTCCAAGCCATTAAGCAAAATAATCAACTTTTCGCAGCGCGGAAACGACATTCCTCTCTCAACGGTAGAAATATAATTTGTGGTTAAGCCGGTCTTTTCCGCAAGATCCTCCTGCGTAATACCAAGTCGCTCACGGGCTTGCTTAACGCGCTTTCCTATTCGTTTATCAATCATGGGCGTGTACCTGTTCCTTTTCTAAATCGCTCATGAATATTATATGGATTAGAACCATAGCAATACAGAAACGCTAATAATGGCACTATGTATTAGCAAATGATTTTATGGTAAAATTCAAAGAAAAGCCACAAAAAAGAGCCTCTGCCGACACCCTAACGGGCATCGACAGAGGCTCTTTTCGTTGTTCGGGCGGCATTCAAACAAGTGCCGAAATCGACACTTATTTGCACTGTAAATTCAAATCCTCGCAGGGAATATAATCACAAGGGGCAGTCAGCTTGCGAGGCTGGGAGGCTTGATATTTCAGTCCTTTTCGACCTCTAATTGTCTACTTTGCGACTGCTTCCGGGTGAAGCTCGGACAGGCAAGCAGTTCAGCCCGAAAGCTCTGTTTGCATCCGTGGATGCAGCGGACGCAGAAACGGTTATATCTCCGGCGTCCGCTGTCTCCGATGAAGAATGACCACTCCTGCCGCCATTTCTTGCTCCTGCTCATAAGTCAAGCTCTCCTTTGTGCTTCTGAGGGGCGCAGCATTCCTTCTGTTTGTCAGCCTTTGCGGACTTGAGCCTGTCCATGATAGAGGACTTCTCGCTTCGCTCCGGGATATTCTCTTCCTTCGGACCGTTGTTGATGATCCCGTCAATCATGCCATAATCATCCTCCATAGCCATCTCAGCCGCCTTGAGATAGTTTTCCTTCTCAAGTGCCGCCATCCAGCTTTCCTTGCTGATACCGAGCATTCCGCCCTTTGCAGCGTGGTCGGCAATCTCCTTGGCATCCACACATAAGCCTTCGGTATTATCCGAATAGAGCCGGTAAACCTCACAGCCCTTTTCGAGTGCCTTTTCAGCCGCCTCCTGACCGGCAGGAAGAACACCAGCCCATGCGTAGCCGTAATTCTTCATGTCCTGCACGGAAAGCGCAGGATCGGGCATCTCCGGCACTTCCATGACTTCGAGCTTGAGAAGGCGCAGCGTGTCATCATCAAAGCCGTTGTAGACCTGATCGAGAACCAGCTTGCCGCGCTCATCGACAATGATACAGGCGGCATCGTCTCCATAGGTATCATGCTCCATGAGAAAGAAGTTGTGACCGTCCACCTCTTTGTGGTCAATGGCGTGCCAAGTACCGATATGACCGCCAACCGCCAGACCGGAGGTGTCTGCGTTCATTTCAAAGTCCTTCTGTTCTACGGCTTTCTGTTTGTGCTGTTCCTCACTGATCATTGGAATTGCCACGATTTTATCTCCCAGCTTTGCGAACATCTCCGGCTGCTTGAAATAGTCGGCATACTTGAGTGCAAGATCGCCGGAAAGTGAACCGAAGCTGTCTTCCGACAGCCCCACAACCATAAATGTTCCTGCAACGATGTCATAAATGTCTCCATCTTCATCCCGCAGAGCGCGGTTGAGGGGCAGACCTTCGAGCTTCGCTTCCTCGTTGCAGACAATGGCAACCGGGTCATCAAAGGGATAGACCACTTCGATATGACCGCCCACCATCTCTTGTAGGGATCTGAGGTCGGAACCAACTTCTTCAATGCGAGGGGCTTTTTCCGGTTCGACCATCACAACGGTTATTCTGTCGTCCTGCTCCTGAGATTCACCAGAGCCGGTAATCCGGTATTCATCTGGAATATCGTCCAGATTCCCGTCGAACTGCCTGTCCCAGCTATCACCGGTGCTGCGGATGTACCCTTCATCGGTAAAGCGTCCGCTTTCATCCATGCGGATGTCACGCCCGAAACGCTCATAGTCGATGTAATTTGCCAGAGGTCCGAGATCCTTTTCATCGTAGATACCGGATTCATGGACATAGTAATAACCGAGGTCATATTCATCGGTAATCTTGGGCATGAAATCATAGCAATCCAGATTGAAAGTCAGATTGATGAGATCGTCAATGTCGCTGACCTCATCGCATCCGGCTTCCATAATGGCAACGAGCTTTTCCTGATCGCTCAGGGAAAGCTCGTCAATCAAGGCGGCAAGGTAGTTGAGCTTATCAAGGCTTTCGTACTCGCCAAGCATCTTCTGGACACCGTAGATCGGGCATTCGTAGTCAGTGATAAACCATTCCTCATAGGGCTGACCGAACTCGTCCTTCGAGCCGATTCCGATTCGTTCAAAGACCTTCTGCATCTCATCCTCGGTGGTGGGCAGCTTCACCCATTCACCAACCAGCTCACCCTCGTTGTACTTTCCAAGATTGGTGACAAAGGCTTCAAAATCTCCATCCAATACGGGCATAGGCATCCTCCTTTCAGTCATCCATCATGCTGTCCGGCATGATATAGAGTTCGTCAAACTCGGCGTCAGTCATCGTTTCGAGCTTCTGGACAGTCTTGTAAATCAGCTCTTCCATCTCGGTGTCCAGTTCTCCGAGAGGAACACTTTTCATCTCAGTGATGAGTTTGCTGCGGCTTGAGGTGTCAAAGCAGCACATCAAATTGGTTTCTTCAACGGTAAACATCATCGTTCCATATCCTTTCCTTTGATTTTTGCAGGAAACGGTTTCTTGGGTGTTTGTTCTTTCTGCACTGTTTTCAGCTTGTCACGAATGGATTCACGGGAGGATTCTTTTCTGGGAACGGTGTCATAAATTGCAATTCCGGCATCCTCCACAAAGCTACGGACATAAGCAATATCTTCACTGAATTTGAAGGGCTTGTCCGGCTTCGTGATGTCGGTCAGCTTGACCTCATTTGCAGCATAGTCAACTGCATCGATCCGGCACTTCATTCCGTCCATCATGAGTGTTGCACCAACGGGGATGTAATCTGCGCCCTTGAGGTCTTTGAAGGTTTCGCCGTCCTTGGTCAAAAGCACATCCGCGCCGGATTTCCAGAGCTTCTGAGAACCGGCTACCCACGCAGATTCGCGGAAGCCGGTAACAGGTAGGCAGTCCTTGCCATGAACTTTTTTCTCAAGAACCTTTGTACCGAGAAGAGGGGCAGCTTTCAGAGCATCATCACCGTACAGTTCAAAATAGCCTTTCTGCGCAAAGCAGACGAAAGCATCCGGGTGAGCAGCTTTGATTGCTTCGTACTTTCTCAACTCTGCAATCGGAAGTGGGGCGAGTGTTTCTGCAATCTTTCCGTGATTGACAGCAAGAGTACGAATGTGATCATCTATGTCTCCGACATCAGAGCGAAACTCATTTTTGGTATGTTCCCGGCGCAGGATCATAGAAAGCTCTCGTTCACTTTCCGGCAAATAGGCAACAGAGGTCACTTTCCCGTGTTCACCTTCAATCTGCGCCATTTCCTTACGGTAGGACTTAAACGGCAGATAATAGGTGCTGTCATCTTCAAAGGTCACGGCAACCTTGTCGATAGTCACGGTCAGATCCGCAAGCCGCTTCACATGAGCGGCATAATCCAGTTCAGTCAGATTGCCCTTCACAACACCGCCCTTCTCACCGGTGATCTCCACATGATAGGCAAGAATGGGATCGCTCGTTTGCTCGTGATAAAACTTCCATGTTTTGTTTTCGTATGTCCCTTCGATAAATACCTCTCTTTCGCGCAGGAGATAAGTGCCGTTGGGACGGGACATCCAGAGCAGGTTATTATCAGTGGAGGATTCAGAAACAGCAAGCTCACGAATGAGCTTGCTGTCCATGTCGAAATCCTCTTTGTAGTTTTGCGTGTGGATGTCCATAATCCGGCGTAACGCATCAATCAAATCAATGTTTTCAAACTTCATAGACATCACTCCAATCCAATATCATGAGACTTCTGCTTCACTGGTGCTTTCTTTTCGGGCTGAGACTTTGCGGCAGTCCGAAGCTGTTCTCTGATAGACGGCTTTTCCTGCTTCGTTTCCTGAGCTTTTTCGCGCCCGATGTATTCCAGCGTCGGCATCAGCTCACGGTAGCAGCCCTGCGTTTTCCGCGCCGCATGACGGCGATGGATTTTGAACATCGGCGCTCCGTCCCTTGTGACCGTGTTACCCTCAATGCGGACATTGAACTGTATCATGGTTTTGTGGGACTGCATGGAGGTCTTATAGGTAGAACGCATACCGTCATTGGCATAGGCGATCTGACCTTTGAGGCTGTCCATGACCGCTTCCTTGATTTTTTTCTCGTCTGCGGTCAGGCGATGCTTGGGAGGCTCGACGGGAGCTTTCACAACTTCCGGCGTAGTCTGCTTCCGATACTCGGCAGCAAAGAGGTCAAGAAGTCCGGGATTAACCTTATCCACGATGAAGTCCGTGCGGTTTTCGGCGCAAACCTCCACCTTTTTCGCCCATTCCTTTACGGAGGGCGTGATCCGTCCGTCATAGGATTTCTGCTGGACAGTGTTTGCCAGTACATAGGCAACCCTTTCGGAAGAGAACTTCTCCATGACTCCCTGAACGGCAGCTTGCGCATTCAGCCGATTATCGCCGTAGTTGTCATTGATTGCCGTTTCAATCGCATCACAGCAAGCAATATTGGCTTGGTGTGATGCTCGGTATGCGTCCAGTTCACCGGCTTCATAGGCGTAGTTTGCCGCTTCCCGATAGACGGGAACATCCTTGTGGGAAACAGGCTCTTCGACAGGTGCTTCTACTGCTTGTTCCGCTGTCTGTTCTTTTGATGCAACCAGCTCTTTAAGCTTGGCGTCAATGCTCTCAATCATCTCAGCAGCAGTGCTGCGGATGGTTTCCAGAGAGCTTTTCAGTTCTTTGGTTTCCTTATCGGAAGACCAACCGGCAATATAGCCGAAGGAATAGTCCGAAGTCTCAATGCCGTACCGCTGGCAGACAGTGTAGGCAACGCTTTCTGCCTCAACCTCCTTCGTATGCCGGTCCTTTTTATCTTCGGGAGCTGTCTTTGTGTCAGGATCAACAGCATGGAGCTTTGCGTGAGCGATCTCATGGATCAGCGTTTTGATTGTCTGCATCTCGCTCATACCTTCATCAATGGCGATACGCTTATCGACCAGATGGTAATATCCGTGTGCGCCGCCTTCGATTTTCTCAAGGGCAACAGGTACGGGAGAGACTTCTTTAAGAACACGCCAAAAGTCTTCGTATCGTTCAACATCACCGGTGAGCTGATCCACCATAATATCAGGAAGCTCTTTTCCATCCGTCTGAGATACATCGAATACGCTGACCACCTTAAAAGCGGGACGCATGATTTCCACAGTTTCCGTTACGGGCTTGCCGTCTGCATCCAGTACCGGCTTCTGCGTGGCAGGATCAATCTTCTCACGCTCTTCCTGAGCCTTATAGGGGGCAGGCGCAAGTATTTTGATGCCTTTTTCGCCCTTCATCACATGACGGTCAAAGTTCCGCTGCCATGAGGTAAATCCGGCAATGAGCGTTGCATCCGGTTTCTGCATAGCAATGAGTAGCGTGTTGTTGAAGGAATAGTTATAAAACTTGGACATCGTGCGGAGATATTCCTTGAATCGCTCGGATTCAAACAGCTCCTTGATACCCTGTTCCAGCTTGTCTGTAATCTCGCGGACTTGCTGGGCATTTCTGTTTTCAGCCATTTACGACCTCCTTATCCTTGATTTTGGTTAGAAGAAAGCCCCGGCTGAGGTTTGCTCATCAAACGAGCTTTGATCTCAGACGGGGTTTCTTTTCGTGTCAACCGGCGATGGAAGACATTTTCTTCATGTTCCCATTCAATGAGCCGGTCAAACATTTCCGGGTGATGAGTAATCATGTGGCGCAGTTCAGCATCGCTGGCATTCGGGCAGAACCAGCATCCGTTTCTCCGGCAGTGACCATAAATCGGAGAAAGTAGACCATGCTCTTCACAGAGCTTTCGCGCGTCAGCCTCGGTGTAACCATACTTGGCGAGCAGACTAACTTTGTTTGTACCGTCCAGCCGCGCAAGGCGTTTCGGCTCATCGGTGGCAATTCCAATATAGCTGACGGTATCAGGAGCCAGAGATTTGTTGTACTTCTTCATGGGATTGGTTTTACACTCTCGGTTCGCAGCGCACATTCCAGCCCATGCAAAGCCTCGCTTTTCGCCCTCATGAGGTCCACGGACGATAATGTGATGAAAGATGTCATCATAGGTTTTCGGACCGTGAAGGATCGTGAATTTAACACCAAGTTCCTTTTCGCAGAACGGCTTGAGCCTGTCATAGATGAAGTCTCGATGTTCCGGGACTTCTCCGGTAGTGTTTTGGTCGAACATCACCTCACTGAACACAACTTCATCCAGCGGATCGCCATGCTGTGCAGCCAGCAGGATCGTTGCTACGCTGTCTTTGCCGCCACTGCAAGCGGCAATGTGCATCGGGCGGCTCATCGGTCAAACTCCATCTTAAAGCTGACATACTTGCCGCCGCTGTCATCCAGACGAATCACCGCATCGTAGAGTTGAGGTTTCTTCGGTGTATAGAGTCCGGTCACTCTGCACCATCCCTTATCCAGCAGCTCCTTTGCAATTTTCTTTGTCAGCTTCTTTTTCTTGGAAGAGAAGAACTTGTTATCTTCCCACAGGCAGAAAGAACACGCCTTGCTGGAACAATAGTAGTTGCCCTTGCCAACATAGACCGGAGATCCGCAGCGTGGGCATTTGCCGATGATCTCTTTGCCGCTGTCAAAACGGTTTGCTTCCGCATCTGAGAGGAAGGGATAGGCTTTAATCAACGATGCGGTCATATCCACAATTCCGGCAAGGAATTTATCTGCATCTGCCTTTCCGCGTTCAATTTGCAAGAGAGTATTTTCCCATTCGGCGGTCATGGTAGGCGATGTGATCTGTTCTGGCAGAACAGCCACAAGATTGATGCCGTCCTTGGTCGGCACGAGAGACTTTCCTTTACGCTCGGCAAAACCGGAACTGACCAGCTTTTCGATGATCCCGGCACGGGTGGCAGGAGTGCCAAGTCCTTTCTTTTCGGTTTCGTCCTCAAAGTCTTCGTTTCCGGCAGTCTCCATAGCCGACAGGAGCGTGTCTTCTGTATAGGCTTTGGGAGGGCTTGTGAAGTGTTCCGTCACGCTGGCAGACACGGAATGGATTATGTCCTTTTCTTTGATGTCGGGAAGAACTTTCTCATCATCAGCCGTTTCCTTATCCTTGAGAGAGTTCTTAAAACGCTGCTCAATGGTTTTCCAGCCGTTCTGAACAACCGTCTTGCCCTTGACTTTGAACGCATACCCCTCACAGGAGAGCGTCACGGATGTTTCGTCATAGATGTGCTTTTCTCCGGTGGCACACAGAAGGCGCATGGAAACAAGGCGAATGATCTTCTGCTCGGATTCCGGCAGCTCAGAGAGATTCTGTTTTTCAAGCTGAACAGTGGGGATAATGGCATGGTGATCAGTGACTTTGGCGTTATTGGTGATCCGCTTGATGTCAGGCGTATGCGTCAAGCCATCAAAAATCGACACTTTCCGACAGACGATCTCAATCACCTGACGGGCAGTAGCCTCCATGTCATCGGTGATGAACTGGCTGTCCGTTCTTGGATAGGTCAGCAGCTTCTTTTCGTAGAGTGACTGTACCAACTCAAGCGTCTGCTGGGCAGTGAATCCGTAGTAACGGTTTGCCTCGCGTTGCAAGGTGGTCAGATCATAGAGCTTCGGGGGATTAACCGTCTTCGTCTCCTTGCAGAGAGAAGAAACGACGGCTTGCTTTTTCTCGCAAACCGCCGCAATCGCCTTTGCTTCATCTTCGGTTTTGATCTTCTCCATATCAGCCGTCAGACCGTTAGCATGAATATGGGCATTGAAGTATTTCTCTTTCTTGAAAGTGCTGATCTTGCCGTCACGATCAACAAGCATGGCAAGCGTTGGTGTCTGCACTCGACCGACTACCAGCTTCTTGTTGTAGAGAGTGGTGAACAGCCGTGTGCCGTTGATGCCTACGATCCAGTCAGCCTTGGAACGGCTCAGAGCCGCTTCATAAAGGTGGTCATATTCTTTGCTGTCTCTCAGATGATTAAATCCCTCACGGATGGCAGCATCCTCAAGAGAGCTGATCCACAGACGCTTAAAGGGCTTTGTGCATCCGACTTTGTTGTAGACAAGTCGGAAAATCAGCTCACCTTCGCGTCCTGCATCCGTCGCACAGACAAGCTCGGTGATCCGTTTGTCTTTCATGAGGTCACGCAGGATTCTGAACTGCTGTGCCTTGTCCTTCGGAACTTCAAAATGCCACTGCTCCGGGACGATGGGCAGATCATCGTATCTCCACTTGGCATAGCGTTCATCATAGGAGCTTGCGTCCGCAAGCCCCACCAGATGACCGACACACCACGAGACAATGTAGTTGTTTCCTTCCATGTAGCCGTCCTTACGGGATGTTGCACCCAACACCTTTGCAATGGACTGTGCTACACTCGGCTTTTCAGCGATCACTAAAGTCAATCGTCTTCCTCCGTTTCCTCATCGTCGGCAATTTCAGGTTCCTTGTCTTCGTTGATATAAGGCTCTTCCTCATAGCCCTCATCATCAAAGAAGTCCATATCATCATCCTTCTGCTTTTTGCCCTTGATGAACTTGAAGTAGTAATAAGCCGCACCGCCGATACCGACAATGGCAACAACGGCAATGATCATGCCCATGTTGGAGGACTGCTTCGGCTCTTCTGTGACGGGAGGCTCATCCTCCACAGGCGTTTCAGGAACAGGCTCGATGCCGGTGCATTCACTCATATTTGTTTTGCAGACGGGGCAGTCGATATTCACATCACCGGCTTTGCATTTATCATCGCAAATACAGGTTTTTAGCTCGTTTGCATCCTCATCATCCAGAAGGGCGAAGAGGTCACGGTCATCCACGACATTCAGGAAATAGGTCTTATACTGTTCCTCTTCCTCATTGATAGGCGCATCGTAGTCAATTACAATGTAGAAGGTGTTGCCGTTCTTAGTCTGGACGGTAATGAACTGCTTGTTGGTTGCCTTATCATAAAGCAGGTCACGGGTGTAGGCGTTTCCCTCATCGTCGATAGGCTCTCCGGCAGAGGGCTTTTCATCGGAGACGGTAGGCTCAGGCTGAGGCATTTCCTCCGGCTGGGTTGCCTCGGTAACAGGCAAGTTCTGATTGGTGTCATCCGCATAGGCAAATGCCGTCATGGAAAAGCTGCCCACCAGCAAAATGCAGACAGTCAGCATGGTGATCAGGCGAAATCCTCTTTTTTTACTCATCAGCAGATACCTCCGTAGCGTCTTCGTTCTTGGTGGGCTTGCTGCCCTTCATGGTGGAAAGGAAAGCCATGATCTGATCCTTGTCCATGACCATTGCACGGACGGTGTTCACAATCTCAAGGTTCTCCAGCTCGGTTTTCTTGTCATACAGCTCTTTAAGCTGCTCCTGAAGGTCTTCAACCTTCTTTTCAGCCTTTGCGATGTCCGCACAGACCTTCTGATACTTAGGATTCATAGAAAAATCTCCTTTCGCTTAATAGTTGGGTCTTCCAAAAGCATAGAAATGGGACTGCCAATAGGAAGTGTTGATGGATGTGTACTGAATGGGATCGCCGCAGTGCAACATAACCCCATCGCCCACATAAATGCCGACATGAGAAACGCCCGGTGTGTCGTAGGTTCCCTGAAAGAAGACGAGATCACCCGGCTGTGCATTTGCTTTTGAAACCGGTGTGCAGACATTGTAAAGCCCTTGCGCACCAAGCCGTCCGGTATTGACAAGTCCGCTGTTCGTCAGCACATAGGAAACAAAACCGGAGCAGTCAAAGGATGTGTCGGGATTGGAGCCGCCCCAGACATAGGGATAATTCAGGTATTTCTCAGCCTCTTCGATAAGTGCTGCAAACTTGGCGTCGGAGAGATATGCCGGATTGACGGTGTACTCATCCGGTGGATTGGTGATGTACTTGCCCACATAGTCGGAATTGGGGAACAGATCCTCTCGGTTGCCGAGTCCCGACATATAGGTTGCATACATGGAAAGCTCATCCTGAGACATGATGTAGACCGGAACATGGGAAAGGTTGAAGTTTTCCAGCGTCACATAGCAGATGTAATAGTCATAGGGAACACGGTAGGTTTCCGTATGAGTGTTGCCGTCTTCGTCCGTCCATGTGTCGGTTTCTGTCCGGTATCGGGTTTCGACGATGACCTCTTCCGTGAGAATGTACTGCTTGTCGAACAGCATTTGAAGCGTTCCTTGCACCTCGTCCAGCGTAAACTCGCCCTCGTGAAGAGCGGAGAGAATGGAGATCAGGACATAGGGGTCATGCTCAATGTCATCCAGATCGAAGTGATACTCGTCGTAGTCGTGGGTTCTCTCGTAGTTATCGAGCTTGCGCTGCAACTCAGCCTCCATCCGGCAATATTGTTCCTCTGCGCCCAGCATTGCGTCATCCTCACTGAGATAGGAAGATGCAATTACGGATGAAGTAGTGGAGCTGAACATCGCTGTGCATGAGCTGACACCGGCAGCAAGCAGGACAAGGATCATCACGCCTAAGCCGATCCAGACAAAGACCTTCTTGTTTTCTGTGAAGAACTCCTTGATCTTATCCGCTGCTTTCTCCGAGAACTTCTTGCCGGTATTCTTGGTGGCAGCATTGGAGGCAGTCTGAGAACCGGCTTTTCGAGCCGCAGCATATTCTTTCTTGATGTTCTGCTTCTGATAATGCTTGTTCATGTTGCGCTGATTTTTCATCTCAGGATGTTCCTGCTGGGTCTTCTCATAGTGCAGCTTGGTGTCTGCAATCTGAGCCTCATGTTCCAGTTTTGATACCTTCTCATAAGGCTTGTTCGCGCTTTTCTGCTGATGATGGCTGTAATGCCTTATTGCCGCTTCTGCCACAATTTCGGAACGGTGCGCTGCCTCAACCGCTGAGTTTTCCTGCTCAACCTCATGGATTTTGCCATGAATGCCGGAGGCAAGTGTGTCACCGACCTTGCGGACGGTCTTATCTGCCTCAAACTTCAACTTGCTCTGTCCCTTGGGCTTTTTCAGTTCCTCTTCAAAGTACAGGCGAGTGGTGGCTTTGCCCGTATCCTCATCGAAGACACGCTCTTTCTTGAGAACCTTATGCGTAGGCAGCTTCTCACGGGCGGCGTCCAAACGCTCATGCGCCTTTTCTGCCTTGCGCTCCAATTTCTGAACTCTTGGAGAAGACGGCTCTGCATCCTGCTTTGGGGTATTTGCAGCGGTTTCAGCCGCTTTGGACAGCACGGCATCCGTATCTGCATTTTGAATTGCAGCCGTTTTCCTGAGCTTGTGGGTAATAACCGTTTCAGCAATTACCGCGCCGGTATGAGAAGTGGCACTGTGCTGCTCTGAAAGAGGCAGCTTGAGTGGTGTTTCTGACGCTGGCACGGCTTCGTGTGCGTTCTGGGGTGGATTTTCCGGCTTTTTCTCTTCTGTGACAGGCGTTTCAGAAGTCGGCTGAGTGCCGGTATCATCCGTATGTTCCTCACGAAACTGACGCTGTTGTCGGCGCATTTGAACCTTTTTCTGTTCTTCCGCAGAAAGTGTCTCAGAAAGCACAGAATCATCGACCGGCTTTACAAGCTCTGCCTCCGCAAGCCGTCCGGTTATACTTTTGCTTGTGCCTTCGGTCAGGTTTTCTTCCACTGCGCCGTCACGGGTCATCTTCATAACCACCTTGTCACGGGGTTTCAGTTCCGGTTCCTTGGGCATTAAATCTCACCTCCAATCCGCTTGTTGGCAAGCTCGGTGAACGCAGGATTCAGCTCAATACCGACATAGTGCCGTCCCATGTTCTTTGCGACCATGCCTGTTGTGCCGCTGCCCATGAACGGATCAAGGACAACGCCGTCTTCGGGACACCCGGCAAACAAACAGGTTTCCACCAGCTTTGGAGGATAGGCAGCATAGTGACTTCCCTTGAACGGGACAGTGTTAATTGTCCACACATCCCGCTTATTCCTCAGCGGATTGATCTCCGCATCTGTGATTTCTCCATGCTCACGGGGACGGTTGATCGTCTGTACCTGAGCTTGACCGGGAACTGCTTTGCCGAACTTATTGCCGCCCTTCATACCACGCTTGAGCCGTTCTGCCGTAGCCGGTGCAATCGGCTCGGAGATTGCCTTGTAGTCAAAGTGATATTTTCGGGACTTGGAGAACAGGAAGATATGCTCATAGCAACGGGCGCAGCGGTCTTTGACGCTTTCCGGCATCGGGTTTTCTTTCATCCAGATGATGTCGTTTCTCAGATACCAACCGGAGTCGCGCAGCGCAAACGCCAGCATCCACGGAATACCGATCATGTCCTTGGGTTTGCAGCCCTCAACCTTGTGGTTGAGAGCTACTGCCTGACCGTTTCTGCCGTTCGGATTTTTCGGATCAACATAGCTGCCTTGATTGCTCTTTCCGGCGTATGTGTCCGAGATATTCAGCCAGAGCGTTCCGTCTGAACGCAAGACGCGCCTGACTTCGGTAAATACTTCGGTCAGGCGCGAGACATATTCCTTCGGCGTTGTCTCTCTGCCGATCTGCCCATCCATGCCGTAATCACGCAAGGCATAATACGGAGGGGATGTCACGCAGCAATGGACGCTCTCATCTGGCAGCGTCTTCAGGACTTCGAGACAGTCACCGGTATAAATTGTGTCGAGTTGTATGTCTTTGTACCTCCTAACTTTTGAAGTTTCAGAAGGGATTAGTCGGAGAAATACTCATCCGGCTCGTAATCATCCGCATCCTCTTCGTCTACACGGTCTGCCCAGCGGTCGAAGATTTCTTCGGCTTCTTTCTCAGCCTCACGGTAAAGGCTCAGACGGTTCTTCTCGAAGGAAGCAAAGGCAGGAACGAACTTACCGAACTCGCGGATTGCCTTCATGTCCTGTGTGCGCATATCCGCAACACACTGGATGATTTCAGACATCGTAAGCAGGTCATCCACCATCAGGTCATACTCATCCTTGGGAATGGAGACGCTTTCAGCATCCTTGGTATCAGCGAAGGGCGTGTTCCCATTACACTGAGCGCACTCGGAGGTATCAACCACAAAGGGCAGAGCCAGCATATCCACAGATACCTTGGTCATCATCCGGCGCGTCTCCTTGACCTTTTCGTCAATGGCTTCTCTCACATGGAGATAAGCGCGGTGGTGCTTCTTGAGGTCGCTCTCATGACGGATCAGGTCGGTCAGCTCCCACAGAGCCTTGAAGAGCGCGTTGGTGTTCTCTGCGTACTCGATAGCGGTTGCATAGGGCATGGTAATCATCTTGTTGTTCATATTCAAATCTCCTTAATTCTGTAAAGTTTCTTCGGGTTTGGTGGTCATGATGCGATAGAGCATCGTGTTCTTCGGGAAGTTATCCTTAAACGGGACGATGGTAGAGCCGTAGAAGATCAAGCCTTCACCGGCATTGGAGTTGGTGATGTAGTTCTGCTGGCTGGGAGAGATGTTCAACGCGGAGCTGAGAATTTTCCTGTCACCGGATGCCTGATTCAGAAGATAGACGAAATCAGAGTTTTCAAAGATGTTCTCCACCTCACGGGAGGCAAGCAAATCCTTGACATTCTGAGTGATGCCGGTGGGGATGCCGCCCCACTTACGGAATCTCTTCCAGATTTCCACGCTGTACGCCGCAGTCTGTTCTTCTTTCAGCAGAAGATGGAACTCGTCCATGTAGTACCTTGTGGACTTATGCTGGGCGCGGTTAATGGTCACCCTGTTCCACACCTGATCCTGCACGATGAGCATTCCGAGTTTTTTTAGCTGCTTACCCAGCTCCTTGATGTCATAGCAGACAAAGCGGTTGTTGACATCTACATTGGTTCTGTGATTGAAGACATTCAAACTGCCGTGGACATAGATTTCCAGAGCCGTTGCGATGCGCTGTGCCTCCGGTTCCTTCTGATCACGGAGAATGTTGTAGAGGTCTTCCAGAATAGGCATCTTCTCCGGTACGGGATCGGAGAGATAGTCCTGATAGACCATGCGGACGCTTCGGTCAATGATGGTTTTCTCAACCGGCTGCAAGCCGTCCTTGCCGCCGACAATCAGCTCACACATCGAAAGGATAAAGTCAGATTTCAGCGTCAGCGGACTTTCTTCCTCTGAGTAGTTGACATTGATGTCCAGCGGATTGATGTAGTCCGTACTGATCGGAGAGATACGGATGACCTGACCGCCGAGCTTCTGCACCAGCGGGTAATACTCGGCTTCGGGATCGCAGACGATGATGTCATCCTCAGTAATCAAAAAAGCATTGGTCATCTCTCTTTTGGCAGAGAAAGACTTGCCGCTGCCGGGAGTACCGAGGATCAGCCCGTTAGGGTTCTTGAGCCGCTTTCTGTCCACCATGATCATGTTGTTGGAGAGCGCATTCAGCCCGTAATACAGAGCTTCGCCGCCCTGAAACAATTCCTGTGTGGTGAACGGAACAAAGATTGCCGTAGAAGAGGTGGTCAGTCCGCGCTCAATCTCAATCTGATTCAGACCGATAGGCAGAGAGGACATCAAACCTTCTTCCTGCTGGAAGTCCAGCCGCTTGAGTGCGCAGTTGTACTTCTGAGCGATGGAGGCAGTCTGGAAAATGGCGCTTTCGAGCTTCTGACGGGTAGCTGCCGTGTTCATCAGAATGATGGTCACAAGGAACATTCGCTCATTTCTCGTCTGAAGATCCTGCAATAGACGCTTGGCTTCACCGCCGTAGGTTGCCAAATCGGAGGGGATAATTTCCATGTCGTAGCCGGAACGGACTGCCTTTTTCTGCTCTTCGATCTTCATCTTGTCGAGGTCAGTGATCTTTGACTTGATGCTCTTGATTGCCTTCGCCTGATCAATGGTGCGGATATGAAAATTGACCGTAATGTTGCTGTCCATCTCAAGAAAGTCGGCAAGCATACGGTCATTCAACTCCGGGGCGAGAATTTGCAGGAAACTCACTGCGCCGATGGTTCTGCCCATCTTGAAGCACTTGCCTTCACGGAAGTCAAAGGAAGTGGGTGCAATGAAGTCCTTGGTAGAAAGCCCCGTTCTGGCTACCATGTCGTAAGAGAAGCGGAACGGCTCATGAGTGTCCATGTTGAACACATCATGCAGCACTTTCAGCCTTTCATAGCCGGACAGCGGCTCAGTCTCCACACCGAGGGTTTTGAAATTGTTGAGAATATCCGTTTCGATACGATCCAGCTTTGCTTTTGCGGTACGAATGGAATCAGCCTCTACTCCGAAGGTGATGTACTTTCGCTTGAGCAAACCGTTGTTGCCTTTGGTGAGCTGATCTTGGAGCATACCGGAATATTCCTTGCGGATGTCGTTGAAAGCATCCTGCTGTTCGGGAATGGTGATTTGCTTTCTGAACTCTCTGATGTCGGCTCTCTGATTGATAAAAGAAAGCTGAACAAAAATGGAGCTGTCAAAGTAGTTCAGAAAATCACACCAGTTCTCGAAGATGGCGGTCTTGTCCTCATTCTGGGCAAGCTGATAGTTGATGTCGTTATAGCGGATGGTCTTGGTATAGAGACGGCTGTTGACTTTACAGATGCCGTCTTTGCACATCTCCACATAGGGGATCGTCTGCTGTGCGGATTTGGGAATTTTCTTTGCTTTCCTGTCCTTTTTCTTCTGCATGACGATCCGCTTCTTTTCCTGCGCGGAAAGTGCATCGCCGTAAACCTGACCGTTCTTCACGACCTGTTTCGGCTTATTTGCCTTTTGGGGTTTGTTTGCCAATCTGCAATTCCTCCTGTTCTTTAATTTGCCGCTGGATAGCGGCATAGAGATTGTTGGTGCGGTATGGGCGCACCTTGTCGCGCAAAAACATGGACTTTACAACATGACCGAGGATTTTCTCAGCCGGTTGACCGTCCTTCTCATACAGAGCAAAGAAGATGAACGGAAGCATAATCACGACCATGAGCATTGCAGCCGCTGTCTCTTATACACATCTGACGCTGCCGACGAAGCTAGAAGTG